>Ga0180301_10000018_pt1 | contig 117753 bp, 120 predicted proteins | sample GuaBasSediGuay16_FD_121797 | JGI IMG/M metagenome (GOLD analysis project Ga0180301, IMG submission 121797) | Subseafloor sediment microbial communities from Guaymas Basin, Gulf of California, Mexico - Guay16, Core 4569-2, 12-15 cm | ecosystem: Environmental > Aquatic > Marine > Hydrothermal...
TAGGAAGAATAAGAAGCGAGGGATACAAGATGGTAGAGAGGAAAGGCATATCTGTATGGTTCGCCAAACCAATCAAGATAGCAATTCTCGAAATTTTAGAAAAACATCATGGAAGAATAACAGAAAGTACTTTGAGAGATGAACTGAAAAAGATTTATGGCGAGGTCTCCTCTACAGTTCTAAACAGAGCCTTAATGCAACTTGAAATAGATGGTCTAATTCATGTGGAAGTTGGAGCGCCAAAAGAGCGTGTAATTGAGAAATTAACGAGAGAGCGAAGATACTTCAGTGTGGGAGAGGATTAAAGTGACGATTTCGGGAGAATTACCTAGGATTCTAATCATTCCCTTGGCATCTAATGTTGTTCCGCGTGAAGAGGTAATAGAGTTACTTAAACAGTGGAGAGAGAATAGTGAATCATTGTTGAGAGGTATCGATATAGCTTTTTTCCCTGAGATTATTGATGAAAAAAATATAGACAAGGCATTATCACGTATAAACGCTATGATAGAGGATGTCCATGGAATCGTTCTGATGCATTTAACTGGGGGTACTAGCAAGTTAGCGCTAGAGGTGTTGATAAACATAACTAAGGCAAAACCTTTTCTAGTATGGGCATTTGGCAAATTCAATTCATTAGCTAGCGCTTTAAATACGAAATCAAGAATACAGAATCTCCTTAATACCCCAATACCAGTTCCAATAGTATATGAAGACATAAAACCTATCCAAGAGTTTGCGGTGATCTCTAAAGCTATAGATTATGCATACGCATCTCATAAGATCTTACTACTTGGTCCTACAACCGGCGTTAGAGTTCCTAGAGGGTATCATATTGTTCAATCTCTTAGGTTAAAAAATATTCTTAAGCCTGTTCCTAGGGATATCCTAGAAGAAGTTATAAGGAGAATACAAAATTGGATAGATGATGCGGAAGCTATAAATGATCAAAGTCTTTCAAAGGCATTAACTATCTATGTAAATGTTAAGGACTTACTCAACACATTAATGGAGCGTAAAAAAGTAAAAGTAAAGCTCGCTAGTATAGAGTGTTATAATCTTATAAAGTATTATGGAGTAGCTCCTTGCTTAGCAGTCTCCCTATTACTAGAAGATGGCTATATTATTACTTGCCAAAGAGATATCCCCGCAATCTTCGGCATCCTACTTCTAAAGGAGATAACTAGAAACTATGTATGGTTAGCAGATATTAGTAAAATCATAAAGGACGAGAAGATATTAGTATTTTCTCACTCATGCGCAAATCCACTTTTATCACAGTCTAGAGATAAAATAAGAGTATTAAAGCATCGATTTAGGCCGGTGTATGGTGTAATACGTGTTCCTCCCCCAATAGGTGAGGACGTAACAATTGTTCAGATCGATCTCCAACAGAATAAGTTAATATGGTACGAAGGCAAGATCGTGGGTCCAGCAAGACCGTATGAGGACATTGAAGCCACTCAAATGAGTGTTAAGTTGAAACCTGAAGACTTTGAAAAGTTTTTAGAAAGATGCATAGATGCGCACTTTCTCCTCACATACGGGAAATGGGGGCATCTCATTGATAGAACAAATGAATTACTAAAGCAAGTCACAATTTTAAGAGAATTAAAAGGAGTATAAGTGCCGAATTTCCTCTTTTAGTTGTTTCTTATTTCTCAGAATACACGCCGAGGGCTAGAGATAATGAGTTTAGAAACGTTGCTAATACTACGAAATAGATTCCAATCTCTAAGAAGATTATAGCTCTTATTTTCTTATCTGGAGATGTGTAAGTGCTTAATTGAGCGTTTGCATATGTTAGAACTCCATCGAACAACGCTATTATAAAGATCATGACTGCTAAAAAGCTAAGAAATACACTAAGGATTTGGTATTCTGGATTATTTTTTACATAGGCGATTGCTGTAACAAATATTGCAAATATGATTATGAAACTAATTATGTAAAGTAGAGAAACGGAGCTTTTAATCACGTAGATTTTTTCCAAGGAGATTACTGTGTCCTCCGCCATATACAATATCCTTAACCAAGGACTAGCTAAACTTAACACGTACAATATTAATGCGAGAATAAGAAGCAGAAGTGTTGGAGTTTTTTTCATCATAATCAACACGTGGAATTTGATTCTCCTTTATCCTCATCCACTCTTTTCTGGGATAAAAATTTTTTCTCAAATTCCTCAATTTCTTTCCTACGCTTTATCTCCTTCAATATATGTTTGAGTTTGATAGGGAGAGTTCTCAATATATAAATATCTTCAGAATTCCTCTTTGCTCGTCTTAGATTTGTAGCAACGGTTCTAATTTCGGGGATTTCGTTGAATACTGTTTTTATGATTGCTATTTCATACCCTAGCTCGTCCCTTATAAGATCCTTTATAATACCGATTTCTTCTCCATCGACTGTAAATACTTTCTTTCCTATAATTCTTCCCAACATTCGGAAACGCCTTTATAATCTTTAATCTTTAGCGCTATTTTGTTGTTCTAAAAATCACGAGATAAAAAGGGAGGATTAATGGGGAAGTAAGGCGGCGATTACTGCCTTTGCAGTATGTAATCTATTTTCAGCCTGATCCCATACTACACTATGAGAGGACTCGAATACTTCTTCAGTCACTTCTTCATGCCTTGGAAGACAATGCATGAAAATGAAATCTTCTGCGGCATGTTTTACTAGATCCCAAGTAACTCTAAAAGGTTCAAATACTTTAAGCCTCTCTTCTGCTTCTTTTTCCTGACCCATGCTTACCCATACATCTGTGTAGATTACGTCAGCGTTTCTAACAGCTTCTATAGGGTCATTAGTGATTATTATTCGAGACTTATTACCATTCTTCCTAGCTAGCTTCTCGGCGAGATCAAGCACGGTCTTATTCGGTGTATACCCTTTGGGAGAACCTATCCGAATTTCTAAACCGAGTATTGCTGCACCGAATAGTAATGTATGTGCCACATTATTGTCACCGTCTCCTACATAAGCTATTTTTGTGTCTTCGAATCCCTTCTTCTCCATAATTGTTAGATAATCAGCAAGGCCTTGCAAAGGATGTGTGTAATCACTTAATGCATTTATAACGGGTATTCGTGCATATTTAGCTAGTTCTTCTAGTGTTGAGTGTTTATATACGCGAGCAATAATTGCATCAACATATCTCTCTAAAACCCTCGCAAAGTCTTTTACTGGTTCTCCTCGGGCAAGTTGGGTCTCGCTTCGTGGCATATAAATAGGATGGATACCAAGGTGTACACAAGCTACCTCTAAAGATGTTCTTGTCCTAGTACTTGGTTTTTCAAAAAGTAGTGCTGCAGTCTTCCCAGCAAAGTATATATGGGGTTCTCCTCTCATTAGTTTTTTCTTAAAATCCTTAGATAGATCAAGTAAGTAAAGAATTTCCTCTTTAGTGAAGTCAGCAAGTGTTAGAAAATCGCGCCCCATTAACATAATACGGCACCTATTCTATGCATTTTTAGGAATGGGTTTTTCGTATTAATAAGACTCTACCTACTAACTCCCTTTATTAAAATAGTCTTCTAACTGACTATATTGACTTCAAAATATCTTTTCTTACTTGTTTCAAAACTTTTAGAGGACCCAGTCCCGTCTCTCTGGCATTTAATAATATCCTTATCTCCGATTTTTGACGTATCTCGATTGGCGGAACTATAGTTAACCCCCTTCTTAAGGGGGGAATTATCTGGGGGATTCTGAATTCAGTTCTTCTTATTTTCGCTCTAATTTTATCTCCTACTTTAATTATCAGTTTACTATTACGTCCTCGGAGCATTTTATTTCGCACATCATAATGAAACTTATCGTCGTATAGTTGTGTTACAGGACATCTGGCGTCGATGCTTCCAATGGTCACATATACATCCGATTGAGTTACCTCTGCTATTGGTCCCTCGATAATTTCTTCTTCTATTGGTCGAAATACGAGTAGGCTAGCTATTGTCTCGAAATAAACTTCTGGAGTTTTGTAAAAGATCTTACCAACATCGCTTGGTTCAGCATCAATCACTGCAATAACTAGTCCTAGCTTCTCTATAACGCTTCCTTCTAAACGTTTTTGGAGGGTATCTAAGATTATCTTGTCTATATCTTTCGAGGGATCTAGTTTCTCGGGACTTATTGGCACAGTTATCCTAGTCTTCACTAAGAAGAACATTAGATATCCCTCGGCGATTTCATTATTGGTGACAACATACTATGAGATGTTAAATAAATAAATTTATGGAGATTGGGAAAGCTACTGACTAGGTTAAGGCTCTAAAGTTTCTGGATCTCGAGGGAACAATACAGCTTCTCTGACGTTCTTAAGATCGAGCATAAGCATTGTTAGTCTATCTAATCCAATTGCAAAACCGCCGTGAGGTGGCATACCGTATTTAAAGGCTATGAGATAATAGCCGAATCTCTCTGGGTTTAGGCCTTTCTCTCGCATCTGCTTAACTAGTACATCATATCTATGTTCTCTCTGACTTCCTGTAGCGATTTCCATTCCTTTATACAATAAGTCCATACTCTTAGTTACTATTTCATTATTTCCGAGTATCTCGTATTTCATAGTATAGAATGGTCTGATATCCCACGGGAAGTCAGTTATAAAGAAGAAATCTGATCCTGTTTTCTTTTTAATGACTTCCCCAAGATACTTCTCACCAGTATGAGGTATTTCTTTTCCTTCAAGTGGAATTCCCGCTTGTTTGAGGAGGAGAGTTGCTTCTTTATAACTCATTACTGGAAATGGTTTCTCTGGAATATCTGGAAGTTCTTTTTCAAGAGCTTCAAAAATTTTTCTCCCTTCATATCGAACTTTTCGAATGATGTAGATCATTAAGTCTTCTAACAAATCTAGTAGATCTTCTACTCCTTCAATCCATGCCATCTCCACGTCTAGAGAAGTAAACTCTGTTAAGTGCCTAATAGTATATGATGGTTCTGCTCTAAAAGCAGGACCTATTTCAAATACTCTTTCTAAGGCACCTGCCATCAATTGTTTGTATAGTTGAGGACTTTGTCTTAGATAAGCTTTTCTACCAAAATAATCGACTTGGAAAACATTTGCACCGCCTTCTGCAACATAAAGTGCAATTACTGGTGTATGTATTTCAACAAAACCATTGTTTAAGAGAAATTCTCGGAATGCATTAACGAGTAAAGATCTTAACTTAAATATCCCTGCATTTCTCAAAATTCGGAGATCCAGAGTACGGTAACGTATTCGTTTATCTAATTCGGTAGTTTCCTGAAAGAGATCGACAGGGAGGGGTGCATCTGATGGAATCACATATATTGTTTCTGGTAGTATTTCAAAACCTTCGGGTGTATCAGCTTTCTTTACAATTCCGTCAACAATAATCGAGGAGGCTGGGTTTAAATTCTTGGCGAGCGTAATTAAATCGTCATCTACAAGCCCTTTCTTGAAAATTATCTGAGCCTCGCCTTCTCGATCTCTTATTCGAACAAATACTATTTTTCCTAAATCTCGCACTCTAATAACCCATCCAGCGATCCTAACCTTCCTACCTTCCATGTCTGGACTAATCTCGCTTGTAAAGTACTTAATCTTTCTCAAAAGTGAACCTCCTTGAAAATTTCGCTATCCTCAAATAGAGTATCAGTACATTAAGATTTTTTCTATCACTGTGCGATAGACATAATATAAGACTATGACAGTATTATACTAGTACTCATAGAGGTTTTGGGGATCTCTTGGAAAAATCATACAAGGATTTTCCCATCGAAAAACAAAGTTAATTTCAGAAAACAAAGGCAAAATTAAGGGGGAGAACCGTGAATAATTTCAAAGAACGCTTCATAGAGGGATTCCTTTCCTTCCTTGATGGTGATTATGAGCGAGCTGAGAAAGCTTTTAAAGAATTATATCTAAGAAACAGCACTAACGTAGTAGTCGTCAATAACTTAGTCTTGACTCTCATAAAAAAAGGTAATTTGTCTGAGGCTAAGCAGATACTAAAAAACTTTCTAGATCAATCAAATATTTGGAAAAGTTCGAGAAAAACGGAGGAATTGAAAGATTTAGTAGCTCTCTATCTTTTCTTAGAGGCTTTTACAGATAGTTTTTCGAATGCTATCAAATTTTTCGAAGAGAAATTCTTTGAGGATATATATGCGTGCCCAATCGATTGGGAACTTATACCAAACATAGAGCTCTCACTAGAGGCTTTCCTTAATCAATACGATGATGACGATTTAAACAAGCTTCAGAGACTTCTCACAACAGAAAAGGATGGTTTCGTAGTACTGCCTTTTAGGCGGGAGACACGGAAACTACTCTACAAAGTCCTAAAAGAAGTTATTAAAAGAGGAGAATTAGATAATGAAACAAAAACTAGAGTGCGACGTATTCTAGGAATCACCAGTCTATCCCTAGGTAACGTTCAAGAGGCACGAAATTTGATAAATTCCACTCAAAAAGACGGGAAGTGCGATGATGTTTTTTCTCTCCTAGCGGCGGGAAAACTTGAATATTGTGAAGGAAATCTCCTGAGAGCATATAATATTTTCGAGCGATTATTAATTGAACTTAAAGAAAGAGAGATAGCAGATAAGAAAACACTTGGAATTCTTCACCATAACATAGGAGTCATCTACGTTAGAGTAGGGGATATAGAAAAAGGATTAGAGTTCATTAATGAAGCATTGAGATTAAATGCGAGCTGTTTCCCATGTTGGTATGCTAGGGCTTGGGCACTATACTTGGGAGAGAGATGGAAAGATGCTGAAAAAGCATTTAAAGCGCTTTTACAATTAAATAGGAGGAATGCTAGAATATGGTATGGCCTTGGCCTCGCAGCTATCATGAATGGTAAGAAATTAAAGAGTCTTGAAGCGCTATTAAGAGCGGCAAAATTAAACTCACAGAATGAGATGATAAGCTTTTCTATTGAACTAATTAGAGCAATAATTGAGACGCAAAGGGGCTCTGTATGAGTTTCACAAAAGCTATCGTAAACTCTCTTTTTATAGCGTGGCTTACCTTCAGCCTATATACGTTGGCATTAGCGATTAAGAGCATCGTTACTAAAACTTTCTCAGAATTTGTTACATTCTTTGCTTTCTCTCAGAAGTATGTAGAGTTCTTAGCGAGTATATCCGAGTATATAAATAATCCCGGCCTCCTAATAAGTCCTGATGCAATGGTGTTGATTTCTAGTATCATGGTAGCTTGCGCTTTAATAGCATTGTCTTCAGAGTCGGGGAGCGAAGTTTTATGGCAAGTAATTATATTTAATTCTGTTTTTATACTTGTTGTACTTTATACAGAATTAGGTCCAATTACTAATTTACTTACGGAATCTTCGTACCAAATCCTTAATATGTTTTTTGAGCATTATTTTCATGAATATACAACAGGAATGATACTCCTGCTAAGTGTTTCCCTTTTATTGCGTTTTATTTTTGCGAAAGAGTAAGTTGCATGAAAGTTATAAATAATTAATAAGGTATTGCTTTTATGATACTTGCAAAATCCTGATATCCCGAAAGTCTCTAGAAAAGGTATTCTTGAGGGAGTTGCATGGAACTTGAAAAGATACCTGAGAAAGAAGGATTAATTATAATTCTGGCTGAGAAGCAAGAAGGAGTGCTCTCACATGAAGGACAAGAACGCGAGCTAAGAAATAGTGGGAAGATTCTAGTAGCGAATGCGACCGAGAGTCCTATATACGATCTAGAAATTTCCCTAAAGAATTTCGAAAAAACAAACCTAGAAAAGAAAGTCTTCGTAGGTTTTGTGCCTAAATATGATCCAGTAAAAGGACCCAAGGAAGTAGAATATAAGTTAAAGGAAGTAGCACGTGCGGTATCAGTAATAGAGCAATTAGTTTTTCCGGAAGATTTTGCTCGACCTATAGCGTTGATGCAGGAAGATATTCCAATAAAGATAAGACTCATGATAAAGAATTCTACAGATAAAGAATTCGCATTGAATATAGCTAAGCCTATCCCAGACCAAATAAAGATAGTAAACCTTCCAACACTAGAAAGCGGTTCTATAAGAACAGAAGATTCTAGATTAATAATAGAGGGTCTTATAGTTAGGCCACACGAAGAAACTAAAGTAGAGATTGATGCAACAGTTTCGGCGAAAAGTGAAGAGGCGTTTAGATCAGGTGTCGTTGTATACAGATATTTCTCTGAAGGGCTCACTGTAAGCGGTCTTGATGTGGAGGAAGTAAAAGGAGTATTGAATGTTATTCACCATGTTGATAAAACGGAAAGATTAGAGCATAGAGGAGTTTGGGATTATTACATAATCGTCGATAATAAGAGTAAGGCACCTATCAAAGTAATAGCGGAAATAGGTGTGGTGGAAGGAAAAGCACTATCACCGGAAGAAGGTGGAGCGGAGATCAAAGGTTCTATTGAAAGAAAAATTCCGGGCAAGAGAGACTATGATACAATCATCTGGGAACCAGTAATTGTAAATCCAGCAGAAACCGCTAGAATTGGTCCATTTACGATAGCGCATGAAGCGGAGCCTAAACTTGTCACGAATTTGAAAGTATGGATTATACCAGAGGTAATAAAGAGAACCGCGGGCGAATTCAGAATAGAAGATATAGAAATTCCGGTGGTCTGGGGTAGAATTACTAAGGAACTGAAAGTTGAACACCCACCCTACATTAAAGGATTAACTGAGCATCAATTAGTCGGACACTTAGCGGAGAATATCCATGCAACAGTTAGGATTGATAACTTAGGAAGTGCGTCGCTAGATAGGGTCGTTGTAACAGCAAAAATACCTGCAGACTTTAAGCCTCCACGACCAGTTAATGTTAAAGTATACGCAGTAAAAGGCGGTGGAGAATTTGAACTCCCTCCAGAGATGGTACAGATAGACGTGTCTCCTCAAGATCCAGATCCATCAAAAGAGCATACGCTAAGAATCGTGATGACTGGGTTCAAAGAGATACTTGGAGAACCCTTGTTGCGTGGTGAATCCATTATTATAAGATATACAATTCAATCAGTAGATCCCAAACCAGGAGTTATTTATGAGTTCCCTGCTGAAGCAGAAATCGCGTTCTCTCCCGATACAAGGCCTCTGAGGATAGTACTGGATGAAGTACCAAAGCTTGAAACCATGGAGGCTCTTAGGAAAATCGCGAAGAGCAAAGAGGTCGAACCAGGGGAGACCGAGAATGAGTATGTAGTTATCGTTACGCTTAAGAATGAAGGCGACCTACCCGTAGAAAACTATGAATTTATAGAACGCATACCTGAAACATTTGATTTTATAGCAGAGAAAGCAGAACCTGCAGCGGAGAGCGTTGAGGAGGTAGTAGGGGGATTAGAGGTTAGATGGATTATCAAAGAGATTCCAGCGAAATCGGAGTACAAGATCAAATACACAGTTATCGGAAAACCAGGACACAAAGTTTCTGATCTCTTCAAGATAATCGAGTAGAAAACCCCTTTTCAACATTTTCTCCAACTTACTACGATCCTAGTTTTAGCTATGCATTACTTTTTATTGGTTCTTCACCAGCTATTAGTAGGAGAAACAACTTAGGATTTAGGATAAACTAAAACTCTGCTCACGTGATAAGTAAGATTGCCAACATCTTAGTCTGTTTGTTTGGGAGAACATTTTCTAAAAGACTCTTTGTGGCATCTTTATTAAATTTTTCTAAAACTTTTTAACTCTAGATTTCCTTCAAACGAATTCCTGGAGAGGCTATTTAGAAAAACATTATTATGTTGAGGGAGAAAAATGGCTAAAAATTCTTCTTATGCACAAAAGAGGCGGCTAGTAATATTAGTTTTCAGTCTCATTATAATGTACAGCTTTTCGGCACCATTAGTTCATAGTTATGAAGTAACGAAACTTCCTATAAAAGAAATGCAACAGGAGTCTCAGATAATATCTTATAGAGTATTCAATTCTTCTGAGATCTATGTGAACATGCCCGTTTACCTAATCTTAGTAATTCATAATCCCACAACTTGGATTCTTTATAACGTCACATTCTGGATGCTTATCCCTCAGAATGTCAAAGTACTAGCTACTAGAAATGATTCATCAGTTGTTTTTTCGAGTATTAAAATTGTACGAGAGGGTACCAATGTTACATCGCGAATAGAGAAAGTTGATATGAATAGGACGTTCTACTATTGGATTCTGCTTGAGTTTACTGAAGAAGGCGAGTATGCATTTGATTCGTTCAGAATCACATTCGAACGTGTAAAAGGTGAATTGAAAGAAAAAAGCTCCATCGTATGTCCCGCATTAACAGTATCGGTTAGTGGAAGGAGGTATACTCAACCACCAGAAGGAAGTATAGAGGCATGGGAGCTATTACTTGCTGTATTAGTTTTTCTCCCGCTAGGATTCGCCTTAACAGCTCATAAAATTATTCCAAGAAAAGAAAAATAGTAAGAGTATAAACTTGGAAAATATTATTAGGTCATTCTCCTAACTTTAATTTCCTTAACCTACTTTAGGAGGTTCTTCAGGAGATCTAGAGAGTCTTCTAGCACTAGTAGATTCTACAATAATATCATCTTCTAGTCTAACGCCTCCTTTCTTTTCAATATATATCGCGGGTTCTATTGTTAAGGCCATATTTTTTCGAAGCAAAACATTAGGAGGAGACAAAAAGCTTAGTGCTGGCCCAACGTCATGTACTTCTACTCCTAGTGGATGACCTAAGCCATGTGTAAAATGTTTTTCGGGATCATAACCGTGTGCTTTAATTGTTTCACGAGCGACAGTATCTGGCTCTACAGCAGAAATACCATCACGAATCTTAGAGATGCTGGCATCCTGTGCCTCCCTTACAGCCAGATAAATTTTACTAAATTCTGCATCCGCAGTACTGGTGAAGAAAACTCGCGTAATATCAGAACATACGCCCGCATATCTTATTCCAACGTCGATATATCCTATCTCCCCTGCTCTTAATTTCTTATCAGAAGTTTCGTGGTGGGGATTGGCTGTATTTTCCCCAAAAGCAACTATAGTTTCAAAAGCTGGCTTAGCTATTAAGTAGATTTCCTTATATAACATGGCTGCTACTTCTTTCTCACTCATACCAATTTTTATTTTTTCAACAACATTATCTATAGCCTCTAACGTGAATTTGACACTTTTTTCTAACGCGGTCAGTTCTGCATCGGTCTTAATGCTCCTAAGTTCATTTACAAAATTATGAGAAGAAACGACTGTTATGCCGTATAGTTCGCAGAGATTCATGATAACTTTTGCGTGGCCGTACGATATTCGAGAAGCGTGGGTGGAGACAAGAGGAGGGGCAATATTAAGCAATAATCTACCGTCTCGTACATCTTTTAATAATTCTAGCAATTTAGCTACAAAATCTCTTGAACCATAGTAAGTGATAACTTGATCAACATGTGGTTTGGAGACCATGCTTTCTTCAAGCTTACTAGCTAAGATCTTAAGAGAATCCCTAGTAAGAAGCGCTGCTGTTAGACCATAGTAAGATGCGTTTAAGAGATAATCCAGATTAGGATCATTTTTGGAGGAAATAACAAGCCAGCCATCAGCATCATATTTTTTTAAAAGGTCGATTACTCTTTCTTTCCTAGATTTAGCTACCTCATCTACGAGCATTTTTTAACACCTATTATGGAGCGTGTTAGTAATGAGTGAGGACAATATTTCTCAATGGTTTCCAGTATTAATGTTTAACCTTAAGGATAAAAAAAGAACTTGGAGTTTGCTCGGAATCCTTGTACGAGTCGTACTTTTGACGATTCTAATTTCTATAGGGACAGTTATACCATTATATTGGATCTTCGGTGTAGGAGAAGAAGCAGCAATTTTTAAAGAGAGTACTATGGGGGAGAGTGCGGCGGTACTTAACTTACTATTTTACATATCCATGGTAATTTTATTCTCCGTAATATTGTATCTCCTCTTGAGAAGTGGTAAATTGAAGTTAATTGTTATTATACAAGTTCTTCTTCTCTCATATCTTACAGCTAGCATGGCTTCGTTCGTCATACCAATATGGCTTCTAATATTCATAGCCTTCTTAACAATACTCCACGAAGAGTTCATAGCTATTTTACATAGTTTAGTTAACTGGTTTGGCGTATTATCCTATGCGATTTTCGTATTGTTTGGTGTTTTGCAAGCTATCAGTTTATTAAAGAGTGAATGGATACGTTTACGAAACTATACTCTTCTTCTATCAGTTACCTGGGCAGGTTCTCTCATAGGCCTTTTTATGGGCTTTTATACTCCCTTAGTGCTTATGATAGGTTTCGTGCTTTATGATATTTTTGCAGTTTTTAAAGGTCCCATCAAGAAAATTTCAGAGGAACTTTCAAAGAGAGTAAGAGAAAATAGTGAAAAAGCATTAATGCTAGGTCTTGGAGATATCTTCTTTTATTCCCTTGCAGTTAGTTACTCTCTAGCATACTTTGGTGAAATCATAGCGTTAGTCGTTGGGGCAGCTATAATAGCTGGTGTAATCATCACGGGACTTATCTTGGTAAGAAATCTAAGCAGAGGACGCGAAGTTACGTTACCAGCCTTACCGATTCCAATATCTCTCGCGGTTGTTATAATCATCTTAAAGATTCTGATGGGTTAAGAACTTATAGTGTAGTCAAATTCTTTCTTTCATAATCTCTCAAAGCGTTCTTAATTATAGGGCAATATATAAAGTCACAATTCATTTGTACCTTTTTACAGAATATAACTGGCGGAGAAAGAGATTTTATTTCCCCAAAATTACAGACGAGACGAAATCGATCCCAGATTATATAATATAGTGTTCTTTCAAGATCCTGTGTTTTAAAATTAGGAGGAAGAAAACCTAACCGAATAAGTGTTAGTAAATTATTATCGCTCATACTTACTCGACCTCTCCTATAACCTCTACCCTTCTCTTATACTTTCTAAACAATTCCTCGAATAACTCGAAGTTATAGAGTGGAGAGATTTTTCGAGGGTTATTTTTATGACAGTTAGGGCAGAATAAGTTATTATTTTTACGGGTTAAGGGCGTGCCACAATTGCTGCATCTCGCAGCTACAACGCCGTAATCTTTTCCTGCTAAGCTTATTCCGAACGGAGGATAAGAATCTATAGTTATCCTTCCTATTATCTTATCACTAACTTTGATGTATCTGCTTATAGCCTCTGTTCTGATCCCTAATTGCGATACATGAATTAATCCAGAGAAGGGGGGAATTAATGGAATAAGCTTTGATTCAGTGTCTTCTCGACGTATTATGAAGTATATCTTTGCTTGAGCTATGCTGTCTCCGGATGAAGTTATCTCGGCTAGTATGATGTCGTTTTTCTGCGGAACTATAGGCTGCTTAATAGGTCTTACGTTTATTTTCTTTTTCTCTTTATCATACATTACTACGCCATAATATAACGAAAATATCTTCCCATTAGCAGTATAAGTGCCTTCTCCTGGAATATATTCCTTGACATTGCCAATATATTCTCCTGGAACTACTACTTTTTTCCCCTGAATATCCTTTGCCATTATTCTTCCTCCTCGTAAAATTGTATTCTTTCTCCTCTCTCCAGAGCTTCCTTTATTATTCGACCTATTCTTCCTCGCTTATCAATTCTTATGGTTCCCGATTTCCCTATAACATCAGCGAAAAGGAATCGTGAACCGAGATACGCTGATACCGTTTTCCCTCCATGTGCACGGCCAAAATCGAAGATATAGGCTTTCTTTTTAACTCTAATAACATATGGGAGGGGCATTCCCCGGACTTCCTCGGGTCGTTCCGCTTTTTCTTCTACACCGTATAGTTCTTCAACAGCCTCTCTACTAACGGGGACTACAAAGGTTCTTTCTCCGAAAGTGTATATTTCATACATTGGCTTGTTAGTTAAGAAATCGTACACTAAAACGACTGGTCTAGCTAAGTCTTCGCTTTGGAGTCCATGTGGGACTTTAACTACGGTCTTTAATGCTAAAACCCGGTTTACTTTTCCTTTGTGCATGAATATTACGGTATCTATTATGGAAGGAATCATTCCGAGTTCTACTTTGCCTATAAATCGTTGAATAGCATCAATAGCGGTTGTAGCATGAACAACTCCTACCATTCCCACACCAGCAAGTCGTAAATCAGCAAATAATTTGAAGTCTTCGGGATTCCTCATCTCATCAAAGATTGTGTAATCGGGCCTTGATAATAGCAATATATCATGAATTTCTTCGGATGTACCAAATGACTTAGAATAACTTGTTATCTCTCTGGGTAGAACCATGTCTCGGGGAGCCTCGATAGTCTTAACTATTTTTCCTTTTCTCATATAGAACTCGGCTAAAGCTTGGGCGAATGTTGTTTTGCCCATACCTGGAGCTCCAGCTATTAAGATTCCCTCTGCTCGAAAAAGTAGACGATTAATCAGCTTCTGTGGTAAATTATAATCTTCTAGTTTAAGTCGTTTAACTGGTCTCACGGCAGTGATTTCAAGTGCATCCGAGAATGGTGGTTTTGTGATAACTATTCGAAGATCCTCAAGCTGTATTATTGTCGAGGATGGTCGTTCTAATTCAATAAATCCTCTCACATCAGTTTTGCGAACTTCCTCTATTATTTCACGAATAAGTTCCTCTAACTCTTCTCTTGTAAGTGGTTCATCCCTCAGAGTAACGAATTCCCATTCTCCAGGCTTTCCCTTCTTAGCCATCGGTTTTACTCCTTCTTTTAAGTGAATGGATAGCGTATCTTCGTCAAAAAAATCTCTGATTCTCAAGCACTTTTCTGCTCTTTTTTGGCGTTTAATTAATAAAGCGTCTATTCCAGCAACTTTTGCCAGTTGGTATAGTGTCTCGTCACTTGTTAATAGAGTAGCATTTATGTTCTTTGCGGTCTCCAGGACAACTTCTTCTAAGCTCCCGTGAATTTTGGTATCCTGAAACAAATATTCAATCTCAGCCCCTAACTCACGTAGCCTAACTAACTCGTTAATTCCCACGATGCCCTCTTCGAGTCCTTGATTGGCCATCTGTTTTAACTTGTTAATTATTATCCAGGGAATGTAGAATTTTCCTGTTCTAATTAGTTCCAAAATCTTCGTACTCTTCAATGCTCCAGAGAGAATCAAACTTAGATCGAGCACATATTTCTTTGGATATCCCTGAGTACTATCTGACACTTCATGACACCCCTGCTCACATAAGATTCTTACTCATGAGCTTCTGCAAGTATTTTTGGTGCAGCATAACCAAATTACCTATCGAAATAATACACTAAACATTAACATTCATTATTTCAATCTCACTATTAGTAGATAGGTGGAGAGGGTGGATAACTAATAATGGGAAATAAGGAGGGCTCACCACTCAAGATCTTCATCATGAGCAAAATTCAGAAGGCCAGACTCCGATCATCGCTACTAAGTTTGTTATTCTTCTACGTTATGTCTTGCTTTTTCAATACAATACTACTTCCACGAAATAAAAACTTTATAATCTATCAAGCAAAGAAGATTTTGGAGAAAGGCCAAGATAATATTATTCAAAACTATTTTAGGTTGCTTCGCAAAGTGGTGACTAACTTGGTCTCTTGGAAAGAGAAGTTAAGAGATTTCATAAAAATCTTCAAAATTCCTGTGAGTAGTGCAATGAATCTCCTCGCGCTATTGCTAATCGTAACAATCGCATTTATCATCAGGATCTATCCATTCATAGTTTATGGTGCTTCTCTTAGAGCTTATGATCCATTTATTCAACTGGAAGCAGCAAGATACATAGAGGAGCGTGGTCTAAAGGTGTTTCTTTGTGATATTGACTACAGTATCTGGTATCCATGGGGGAGACCATGGAATGCTCTCTACATAGGAATACCGCTCACTGGAGTTATCTTGCATAAACTCCTCATTCTCCTAGGTTACGAGATTGATCTTCTCACAGTAATAAGCGTGGTTCCAGCAATTTTTGGTTCACTAGCAATTATTCTAATATATTTAATAGCCAGAGAACTTAAAAGCTCAAGAGCAGGGCTCTTCGCCGCGTTTCTGGCCGCTATTAGTCCAGGACTTATCCAAAGAACAATTGCAGGGTTCTATGACAACGAATCTGTGGGAATTTTCCTGATTTTTCTTACCATTTATCTATTCATAAGAGGTTACAAAAAAGATTCTATTATCTCATCAGTATTAGCGGGCGTATCTTTAGGTTTACTAGGGTGGACTTGGGGTCTCTATCGTTATGTTATTGACCTCTTAGCTATCTTCGTGGTACTATTATGGATTACAAATAAGCTCGATGATAAAATTAGTTTAACATATAGTGTTTCGATTCCTATTGGTTTAGGCTTAATATCCGTCTTGCCAAGAAACTATGGTATCCTATTAAGACCGGATGGTCTACTCGCAATATTCTCCCTTCTCATAATTATTGTTAATTATCTGGGAACGTACTTTGGAGAAAGTTTACCAGGAGGCAAAAAGGAAGCATACAAAATCATTCTCGGGGGTGGAATAACAGCGATTCTTGTGGGAGTTATTTACTTATACGCTACTGGACAGTTAATCGATATAGGAGCAAAGTTCGCTAGCGTGATAAATCCAGCCCTCCGAAACCTCCTACCAACATTCAGTAGCGTTAGTGAGAATCAGCCAGCTACTTGGAGTACAATACTGTTTGGAGGCTTCCTATCCATTCTTCTGGCGCCTCTAGCGATTAATTATATCCTAGAAAAAAGAACACCAAATGAAATGATGCTATTATTGATAATTCTCACTGGTTTTTATTTCTCTGCTAGCATCTCTAGATTTATTGTCGTTGGCGCTCCTCTCCTTGCCATAGCAGCAGGAGTTGCTATTGATTACTTCTTGGAACCTTTCACAACAGCATTGAAGGGAGAATGGATATTACACCCTATAAGACCTGTTCGATTGCTTGCCGGAGAGGCTAGATTACCAAGAAGTGAAGCGGTCATAGCTTATTTAATCATTGGAATGATGCTGATATTCTCTCTATACAACGGAATTGTTGCAACGAAAGGCTTAGCCCAATATGATCTAAGTGAAGATGAACTCGAAGTGTTCGAATATTTAAGACTGTATGCTGAACCAACAGATGTTGTTTTGAGCTGGTGGGATTATGGTTATAGATTAAAAGCATACGCTAATGTGACAACACTAGCAGATAATGGGACAAATAATTCTACGCAAATGGGAATAGTAGGGGCGATGTTAATTTTGCCCGAGAATGAATCAATAAAATTGTTAAGGGAATATAACGTTAAATGGGTGGTAGTCTATACGGTTGATCTCTTTAAAGCCATTTGGATGATCAGAATAGCCGAGAAACACGCTCCTCAGTACAACATTACAGAAGAAGATTACTTTGATGAAGAAAAGGGTGTTTATAAAAAGCCATTCTTTAGCAGCATGCTGTGGAATTTGCTAGCTTATGGTGAAGAAGTATCCACAGTATCTAGATGGATTAACATGATAGGAGAAGAATCTTTGAGACAGAATCCATCTGGTCTAATTCCTCTCAAGCTTTCGTACTTTAAACCAATAATTAGCGGTAATCAAGTGAAATTATATAGAGTTGTCTATAGGGATGAAGTAGTTCCACCAGAACCATTTAGAGGCGGGGGATTTAGTGGAAATTCGTCCCTGCAAACAAAGAGTATGAGAAATGAATGTTGTAGCGAAAGATCGGCGAACCTTCTGATAAAAACATACTCTCTAGGGCCAATGTTAATGATCTCGGAGAATCGAGAAATATTGTTCCAATAATCTTTCTCAACCAAATATTTTTCTATATTTGCCTCAAAAATAAGCTCTATCTCTTCTTGTTCTTGCTGAATAACTTGTTGAGATGTTCTTTTAACTGATGTGCTTTACAGATGCGTCCAACCGTGGGGAAACCACATATTTCACAATGATTTATTCTCTCTTCGGTCTTTGCATTCCCGTACAACAAGGCTAATTTCTCCCCAAAGCGCAGAATATTATAAAGTGTTCCAGGGTGCGCTCGTTCCATCTCAGCTAACCATAATCTAATATTCCAACGCATCGCTTCTGTAGCGTAAGGACAAGGGATATCATTATATGGGATATCCATTAAGTGAGCGTAGAGGGTTACTTCTCTCTCTGGGATCTCTCTGAAAGGTTTCACACGAGGAACAACGTTTTCAGCAATTCTACGCGGGCGAGGGTCTAATTTAAGGATATTCCGGAGGTTTCCCTTTAGAACATTTAATATTATAGTTTGAGCCTCATCATCAAGACAGTGGGCAGTAGCGAGTCTATCTGCACCCGCTTTTAGAGCTAAATAGTTTAGTCCCCAACGTCGCCATACTCCACAAAAAGTACATGCAGCGTATATCCTTTTCTCTCTCTCGATATTAGCTATTTCATCCATGGAGTAGCCAAATAGCTCCTTATAACTTGCTTCATACAAGAGTAAACCCAGTTTCTTAGCCGTTTTTCGTACGAGATCGCGCGACACATCAGAGTATCCCTTGATATTCTCATCCAAATGGACGATTATGAGCTCAGACGGAAAATCCCTTTCTATCTCCTCAAGCACGTACAAGAGAGTCATACTATCCTTCCCGCCCGAGACCGCCACAGCAATGCGACTATCTCTCTCAAACATTTTCCATTTTTGAATGGTTTTTAGAACGCGTTTCTTGAAATATCTAATAAACTCATCTCGACAAAAGTATTTTCCAGCTTCAGGCTTATAATATATAGGCTGACAACGCTTGTAAGTCATTTCAGAACACAACGTTATCTAATATCTTTTATCTTAATTTCATTGGAGTGTAGTGAAAGAGATGATCTTTGATGACTCATGTAAAATGCTAACAAATGTTAGATACTGTACATGATTTTTACCTAGGAGTATTCTCTCCACGTATAACCACATTTTGTACAGTGATATATCCTCGTTGGAGGTTCATCAGCAGCTCTTGTTTGTACAACTTCAACATATGCTCCTAAATTACCGCATTTAGGACATTGCACCTTAGCAACAACTCCTCGACGTTTAATTTTTGATTCATCAATAATAACGACTGTACTAGCAGCTTTGTCAATGACTAAGGAAGCACTACTCTCTGGCTTATTATTAGTTACTTCTTTTGACCAACCGCAAACAGGGCAGGTGTATATGATGATACCATTGTCCTTTATTTCCTTTACTCGCATGAACGATCCACAACGTTCACAGTATTCTGGCATTTTTGTATCACCTTTTTTTACTAGAAGACGAGTATTATCTAGTGTAGGGAAATAAGTCTTTGAAGATAATAGCAAAATATTCCTCAACCCGCTTTAAATTTTTTTCCATTGCTTTAAATTGAAGCTCCTTTACAAGTTTTTCGCGATATTTTTTCCAAGCATCCATATATTGACGCAATCTTATAGTCTCTCTTTCCGCTAGTTTTCTGGTTGAGGGCGGAATAAACACGCATAGTGCTGGCCATAAAAGCTTAAAAGATACCCACTGTAACGCTTTATCCTTGTTATTCTCTCTTGCAATAGGTAGCACATTCACATTTGTAACAGTATTTTTAACCAGATTCTCTCTATATGATAGAAGATGACTAGTTCTAAGGAAGAGACCCGGATCAGAGCTTTCTGAAAGCTCAATCCACCTGCGTATATTCTCGTCGGTGGTTAAATCATTTACTGGAATGCTTTCTACATCCTCAACAGTAAGTCTTTGTAATTCTCCATTTACCACGTCTGGAACTAATACCTTTAATTGCACATTGTCCAAGGAGTCCTTGATATCTGATAAGAAATTTAACAGGAAAATATCCTCTGGAGTACCAAGAAGAATAATGTTAAGCGATACTTTATTTTTAAGTACTTTTTGAACTCTACTAATTGTTTGTAAAAAAAGCGCTGACTTAGATTGTTTCTGGATTTCTCTATTTCTGAAATAAATACTTGCTTTATCTATTAGCGCCTTTTTTTCTTTGGGGAAGATCTTGGATCTAAAACCAATACGCCAAATCCATTCCATTCTTGATGAAAAAATATATCCATCTGGAAGCCTTGAGTAGTAGAGGGGGTGATAATCATGAGGGTCTCTCCAAATTATTAAACTCTCCTTTCTTACGCTGCCTGCTATATAAGGAATTAATGTTTCCTTAATTCTGGGAACTTTGATGGGTGCGACGATGAAATCACTATTAAGAATATGCATACCCGTGTATTTATCCCCGATCGCTACCGTCTCTATATCTGTTTTTTTCCTCTTAAATCCTCTCAAGCCAGATAATACCTTAATTTCCGAAGGTATTCTCAATGTTCGTAAATAGCTCCATGGATCTTCTGCTAGCATAACAATGAAGAATTGTTTATAAGAGTAGCCCTGAAAATAGTCATTGCTCATTAATATTCTCCTCTTCTTCTGGCTCTGTTATAGACGTTTTTTCAACCTTAAGTTCTATTAAGTCCGCCAATGTAGCAAATAGGAAGTCCTCCGAATGAATCGGCAAATCTCGAAGAGTTTCGTCTGTTTTAAGAATGGATGAAATGCTTCTAACGAGATTTTTAGCATAATGTATGAACGTTCTTCGCCTTCTTAACTGTAGTTCTCGTCTACGTTTCCTGTTTATGTACTCTCGCAGTCTTCGAAGTCCTTCTAGAATACCCAATTTTATCTCTCTTCGCAATACATCAACATCATCAATGAAATCCTTGGACGTCTCAGAAAAAGGAACACGAGTGCTAACGACTGAGACAAAAACTGCTACTGGGTCTTCATCTTTTTTGACACCATATCGTGTCCAATCAATGCTCTCCAATACTTTCCAAGAAACATCGCTTTTCTCCTTATATAGTAGAGGAACCCTATTAGCGAATCTATATAGATGGATCCCAGGTGGGATATTACCACCGTAAGCTATGCCTATCTCGACAATCATTGGATGACCCATGTACGAGAAAGGTTTACGTTGTGTCACATAAACGAATTCGGGATTTAGGACTCGTTTAATTCCCTCCTCTAGTAGTTTTGTTCCTAGGGGAGATAAGCAAGAGGGATCGGGCGGTTTAAATTTAAACTTTCTAGCAACTTCTACTAATGCAGCAACTATTTTTTCGTTTCGGATTATTTCCCGAAGAGGAGTATCTGGATCTATACCGACAACATGTAAGAATTGCTCAGCGGTTCTAGGACCTATGCGTTGAAACTCTTTAATGAGGAATTCCTTGATTGTCTTAGCCTTACTACTTTTTAGAAGCATGCTGAGCGTTTGAGCATCAATACCCTGAAGATGGAACTTAGAAGGTTTGGGGGGAGACGGCATCTCATCGGTTATTCTCTCGTAGGCATGGATATTTCCATCAGGATCCTCAAATATGAAAGTTGCGTAGGGGGTTATAATTGCCATTTGTTTAAAGTATTCTAAGATGTACCGCCTGGATCGTCTCCAATCCCCTAATACGAATACCTTTATAATGGTACCGTGCTCCAGTGGCCTATTCCATGGGTCACGGAATTTATTCTTAGGTATTTTTTTACGAAGTTTGATTATGGGTTCATTTTTTATCAGATCAATTTTTAGCAAATAATGGGAAACGTAAGGATCTTTTTTCCTAGCACTCCAGATCTCCACTGGAGCATTAGTTTCCATTAATGAGTAAATTATTACCATTTTACCTCCTAGACCAAACCTTCCTCTCTGCTGTATGAGGGAATATTTAGTCGATGTTAAAACGCGACCCATAAGGAAAGGAATTTCGTCATACGACATTCCAGATCCGTTATCGGCCACTATTAATTCAAAGATTTCCGCAGAAGGCTCGGTCTCGGCTTGTTCTGAATCACTTTCTTCTGGAGCTCCCTGGAGTTCTAAAAGTCGTTTGTGTATTTCGTCGGATATTCCAATTAATTCTCTCAGTTCATCAGAAGTTGGTTTTCTTAATCTAACTTTAATTTCTGGTAATACATTCACACTCTCAGCAGCATCCAAAGAATTCTCAACTAACTCTCTGATCGATGTAAACAAAGCTTTTGCTGGATTACCAAACCCAGCTATACTTCTATTATCAGCGAAAAATTTTGCTGGAGATACTGACAATGCTTGAGTAGCCATAAGAGTACACCTAAAGGCACATATAGATACTTGAGATCCCTAACATTATGATAACACTCTCCGACTATAAACTAATTATCAATTAGCGAAGGCAAGGTTCTGCGGTTCCAGAATATTACATCTTATTAAGATATCAGGATAGATAAGAATCTAGAATATACTGGCTCTTGCTATATATAATTTTGCGCTAACATTTTCCTTATATTCTTTTCGAGCCAGTCATTCTATGACAAATAGTGTGATCCAACATAGAGCTTCCTCTATTAGCTTTGTCAATGAATTTCAGCATTTATATTCTAGGGCTTAAGGGCTATTAATGTAGTTACTTTCACTTCTTACCAACAATCCAATCCGCTATTAACTGACGCGTTAAATGGGATATTATTCATAATTTCGCTTTGCTTATTATCAGAAAAAACGAAAAGTTAATTAATGTATTAATCTATTGAAAATATTTAATAGGGCATAATCGTTCCTAGTGAAGTAGGTGCTAATTGTGGTATATATTGCTAGAGATGGTAGTTATAGGTTTAAAGTAATTCTATATGGGCCATCTCTTTCCGGTAAAACAACGATGCTGAGAAGCTTTAAGAGTATGAATCCTGATAAAGTAGCAAAAGTTTTATCTATTGAGCAGGATGATGGGAGAACAATTTTCTTCGATTATACTACAGTACAAATTCATAATAACATATACTGTGACGTATATGCTGCTCCTGGTCAAAAAAGGCATCGTAAACAAAGGATTATTCTATTGAAGGGAGTGGATGGAATAATCTTCGTGGCTGATAGTGATCCTAGGGCAATAAGGGAAAATCTAGAGAGTATGAATGAACTTAAAACATTTTTTGGAAGCAGGTTTAAGACGATTCCTCTAGTGATTGCTCTGAATAAGAGAGATTTAATAGATGCTCTCCCCATAACAGTTATCTTACGAGTCTTGAACCTTGATAGACCTTTTGTTGCTTATCCGACAATAGCTATAAGAGGAACCGGCATAGAACCAGTATTCAGAAGTGCTATTCGATTAACGATTCTCTCTAAATTAGCTCCCTCAATTTATAGAATGGAGTTATTAGAGCTAAGTAAGAAGGAACCTTATTATATTATTGTCCGAGGAAAAGCTGCTGAGGAAGCAATTTATCAAGTAAGTCGTTATGTATAAGACACTTGAAAAACGTATTGTGGGTAGCTGTTATTATGCTTTAAAACTAAATTTCTCGGACAGAGTTTGCTTAGCGCTATGTTCTAGGGGGATTATTGATACCCCACTTTTCCTAAGCAATCTTGCGAAAAAAGCTTTAACTACATAAGAAAGGGAAAACTTAACTTAGTAAGACAAAGCTGAAACTTTTGGCTTAGAAAAGTCTAAAAACTAGTGTGATTCTTATGGCCGCGGAAAGTGTTGAGAGCGACTTCTATAGAGAGGTTGGATTAAAGGTTGGGCTGGAGATTCACCAGCAATTAAAGACTTCACGAAAACTATTCTGTTACTGTCCTCCTATACTTAGGCGGGATGATCCTGATATTAGAGTTATTAGGTTCATGAGACCCACACTTGGAGAGACGGGTGAGATAGATCCTACAATGCAAAAAGAGTTCAAGAAGAGAAAGACAATTATCTATGAAGCTTATAAGGATACAACATGCTTGTATGAGTTAGACGAGATACCACCTTATGAAATTTCGCAAGAAGCGTTAGAGATAGCACTAATGATTGCGCTTTTATTCAATATGAAAATCCCAGATATCTTGCTAGTATCTAGAAAACAATACTTAGATGGTAGCGTTCCTTCTGGTTTTCAAAGAACAGTAATTGTTGGGCTTGATGGTTATGTTGAATTATCAAACGGAAAGCGATTACGAATTCTTCAGTTATGTCTGGAGGAGGATGCTGCTAGAAAAATCGCTGAAAATGATAAAGAAACCGTATATAGAGTGGATAGACTAGGAATACCTCTCGTTGAAATAACCACTGATGCATCACTATCTTCTCCTGAAGAGGTCTTGGATGCCGCATTAAGAATCGGTGCTCTCTTACGAGCTACGAAAAAAGTGTTAAGAGGCATTGGAACGATTCGACAAGACATAAATGTTAGTATTAAAGGCGGAAACAGAGTAGAAATTAAGGGAGTGCAACGACCAGAATGGTTTAAGTCATTAATAGATAACGAGATAAAGAGACAACTAGCTTTAATTAAAATTGCAGAAGAACTTAAGGCAAGAGGTGTTACGAAAGAAAGCATCGAAAAGGAGCCGATAATAGACGTGACTGATATTTTCATGGGGACTGAGGCAAAATTCATTTCAAGAGCAATTAAAAGAGGAGAAAAAGTTTTCGCCATAAAGCTACCCAACTTTGGCGGATTATTAGGAAGAGAGATCTTGCCGGGTAAGAGATTTGGAAAGGAGTTTGCTGAAAGAGTTTCCGTAATAACTGGGTTAAAGGGAATAATTCATACAGATGAGTTACCAGCGTATGGAATATCGAAAGAAGAGAAAGAAAAGTTGTTTGAAGTTTTGAAAGCGGATAGGGAGAGAGATTGCATCGTTATAGTAGTTGGGCCAGAGAAAAAAGCCATAGAGGCGCTAGAAGAGGTACGAGAGAGAGCAAAAGAAGCACTAGATGGTGTTCCCACAGAGACTCGTAAAGCTAATCCTGACGGAACCACTAGTTTCGAAAGACCTTTAGGAGGGGCTGCTAGGTTATACCCAGACACGGATTCACCACCCATCGTTCTCAATAGATCGATTATTGAGAGAATCATGAAATCTCTTCCAGAGTATCCATGGAAACGTGTTGAAAGATACATGAAAGAGTACGGATTAAGTAAAGAATACGCTGAACGAATTGTACTTTCCGAGAGAAGCGAGGTCTTTGAGGAAATAGTTAGAATAGGAGTTCCGCCAAAACTAGTAGCAACAGTAATCCTGGAAACAATGACGAGTCTAAGGAGAGAGGGCTTCTTAGTGGACAGAATCCCAGATGAAAAATTAGTACAGGTTTTCATATACTATAAGAAAGGAGAACTCTCCAAAGAAGCTCTTCCAGAGGTTCTTAAAGAATTATCTAAGAATCCAGAGAGGGAGATTAGTGATATTCTAAAAGAGTTAGGTATCAAGAAGATCTCTCTTGAGGAATTGGATAAGATAATAGAGAAAATTATAAGAAATAATATTGAATTGGTAAAGAAGCGAAGAGAAAGGGCATTCAAACCCCTAATGGGTGACGTGATGAAAATTGTCCGAGGAAAAATCGATGGAAAGACTGTTAGTGAGCGATTACGGGAAAAACTGCAACAAGTCATCAAAGAGCTTAACCAGTAGTTGTTAGAAAAACGATAATATAGCTAATAACTCTTAATAATTCATAGTTTATAATCTGGTGTTTTTGGATGTCTGTTCTTAAAAAATTCTGGAAGTGGTTAAGAGGGGAACCATCCCCTACTAAAACTAATATCAAGATAAAGTTGAGAATACTTGAAAGAAGATTAGAAAGGCATGAAATGGAGCTTAGAGAGCGTAGGAAGAAAGAAATAATAAGGATTAGGGAAGCATTAAGAAGTGGGAATATAGATTTAGCTAGGGAACATGCAAAACAAGCAATTTTACTTGATAGAGGATTAATAAGTGCTACAAGAATCAGATCTCTAGTAAGTACTTTTCGAGGCTATATAGAACGCGGCGAAATAATAAAAGATCTGGCAGATTCCATTAAGGAACTAGCTCCTAATATTACGCAGGTAGCTACGATGGTTGGGGATAAAGAACTAATGGAAGCCTTTTCGGAATTAGCTAAAACATCTGAGAAAATAGCAAGTACGGAAGAACTTTTTACAGAGACGCTTGGTGAAATATCGGAAAGTGACCTGGATGAGTCAGCAGAAAAATTAGTTGAAAAAATTGCAGAACGTGAAGGAATAAAGATTCCTAAGAAGAAAGAGGTTAAAGTTAAAGAAGACGAGATAGAGAGAATTCTGAAAGAAGTGTTAAAAGAAGAGTAATAAATAATGTAGCCCCCGTGGGGAGGAAGTCATCCCTAGAGATCTTTCTAGGTCCGCCTCCCCGACTCGGGGGCATGCAAGGTTTAATCTAGATTGGGAACTTTAAATTTATGTTTAATCTCGTCCGCGTATAATCTTTACTCTGCAAAATTCATTTAGAGCATGATGAAGCCACTCCAATCGGATCCTCATGAAGATCTCGCGACGCTCTGATAGATAATCATAAAATCATAATAGCAATCATAGGAGTTTCTTATTCTTTCTCTCTCCTACTTTATCTATCAAATAACTAGCTAGTAGAGGCAGAATATATGTTGCATCCCCTTCTACAGTGACGTGTTGGGCTTTCTTAGAGATTTTTCCCCAAGAAATCGCTTCTCTAGTTCTTGCTCCAGACAAGGAGCCATCCCATTCAACTGCCGTTGTAATGTACACTGCTCGATTTAAACCCTCTTTGAATTGATTCCACCATATTACGTGATGTTTTGAAATGCCTCCCCCTATTATTAGAGCTCCGGTTCTTTCTGAATCATATATTATCTCAGATATTTCCGTCTCGTCTCTTAGGATATCAATGATAAAGTCTTTGTCTTGAGAAAAGAGCCATATCTGATATCCAAAAGCTCCATCGGTTATCCCAGGAACATATATAGGAATTCCTTTCCTTCGAGCCCACCATATGAGGCTTTTTTCTCGAGAGTCTTTCTGCTCATCAATGACATCAGCTAATTGCCAAATTAATTCTCTCGTTGAAATCCTTGATATTCCCTCTCTCCATAGCTTCTTTAAGAGTTTTTGTGCAACTTCCTCTATTATAATTCCGTAATTTTCTATCGGAATAAAGATATTTCCAAGCCTATGAATATTCATCTCATTTAGCCATAAGTCATCAGCCTCAAACCATCCCTGATAATATCTCCGCCGCGTTCTAGCAATATCATGATCAATAGTCCCGCATGTCGTAATTATAACATCAAAGAACCCTCTTTTCACCATCTCAACGATTACTCCTCGTAAACCAGTAGCGATAATAGCTGCTGGGAAAGCTAGAAAGTTCGTGCTTTTATCATCTAATAGCATGTCTGCAAGAATTTCTGCTGCTATATACACTTTTTTAGCGACAAATCCCCCAATTTTTGAGAATTCTTCTATCAGCTCCCTTACTTTCATATCCTTTCGAATAGTAATGTCTTGGACAGGTTTTAGCCTCTTAATAAACTCATCCCTATCCATTGTAAATCCCTAAAACTTTTATAGCCATATCTAGTTTTTCTCACCATTAATATTTTTAATTCTTGAGGGATTCCCATGAAGGTAGCGAATCTCTTCAGAGTAGCTAGAAGAGAAGAAAACGAGATGCCAACAATAAGAGATCGGAGGAGCATTACTGAGCCAAGGTACATTGATATGCCTAGGTGCTCCTCGTGCAGCAAAGTTATCTCTCCGAGAGACATAGGAGCTATAGCAATGCAGTGTCCAAACTGTGGAGAGGGTGTTCTTATTAGATGTTCTAAATGTAGAAAGGCTGGAAATATTGCTAAATGTCCTGTATGTGGTTATGAGTATCCTTAAGGTGGTATAGGTATGACAGCCTACAACGCTGTTATTGTGGAAATATATCCAGATGATACAGATACGGACCTAGAACGCGTTTTAAAGGATCTTAAGGAGAGCCTTCCTGATGATATTGAAATAAAAGATCACAAGATAGAGCCATTAGCATTCGGAATAAATAAGTTGATAATAGCTTTTCTTGTCCCCGAGAAAGAAGAAAAAATTAGGCAACTTGAAGAGATCCTAAACAGTATCGAAGGAGCCAGTGCAGAAATAAAATCCATTTCTAGAATATGAGTTACAAGACTAAAATATAGGCTAAACGAGACCACTTCTGAGAAGACCTCAATTCATATAATTGCACCATTATTTTTCTTTATTGTATGAAGAGTTAAGACTTTAAAAGCCACCAGGAAGCAATATATTAAATAAGAAAACACATATATATTTAGATACCCTAACTAGGCTAGGGAGAAAGGCACGGCTAGGGCGAGGGGCTCGGGGTCCCTCCCGGAACCGCACAGCGGTTCCGGCCGCAAATCCCCGATATGGCGGGCCCGAAAGTCCCCGGATGGGGAAGTTAAAACCCTACTCTCTGATCTCGAATCGAGACGATGATTCCCCGCCTCTCGGGGATAGGGGCGTGCTCCTAGACACCCGCTGGAAGGCGGGTGTCTAGGAGCCCGTCGTGGGGCGGTGGGGAATCGGCGTAGGCCCGGAAGGGAGCGCGCCTAACCCAGCGCCCCTATGCTCCGAGACTAAGCGGGGAAAAGTTGAGATTCGAGATCAGAGAGTAGGGAGGCTTTCCCGCCGGGGATGGCCGTGCCCTCCAAACGAGGTAATTGCTTGTAGTTTCCTCTATCCCTAATTTAATCACTATAAGATAATGTGAGCTGTTGTGAGTGGTCTATCTGATCCGTATTCTAGGATTCTCCATGAGGACAAGGATAGAAATTTAGTTAAAGTAATGTTTGTTCTTCCCAAGGACCTGTTTGAAAAAATGATCGACGCTGCTGATCTCTTAGGAGTCTCCGTTGAGGAAATAATTAAAAGAGCTTTTAACGAATTCTACAAAGAACTTTTTGGAAGACGAGTAGCTCGAGAAAAGAAGATAGCTAAGAAAAAAACAAAGAAGGGAGAAAACGAAAAGACTCTTAAGGAATTAAAAGAAATGATATCAGTACTAAATTCCCTAATAGGAACATTGAACGAGAATATAATACAGGTTCAAAGAATAAGTAATATCATATCTCAACCAAGTATCGCCGTAAGCGCGCAAGAATCAATAGCTATGAAGCGAAAAGCTACGGGTACTTCTCAAGAATTAGTTCTTCCTGAACTAAAAGTTGCAGAAGGCATTGAAGTAAAAGAAGAAAAGAAGCCTAAAAAGAGTTTAGAAGAAACGTTAGATGATATATTAGTAGTAGCTGTAGCAGAGGATCTGCTTAAGAGTTAGAGATCGTGGCCTGAGCCTGGTTTTGTTTAATTGGTTTTTTGAAAAATCCAAGCTTTACTACTCCCGTACCCAAAGGTGGAACTCCTCCCACTATGACATTTTCTGTAGCACCTAAGAGGGGATCTACCATACCAGCTGCAGCAGCACGGAACAAATGCTTACCGGTTTCTTCAAAAGCTGCCCGGGCTAGTACACTTAGTTTCTTTCCAGCAATTCCATATCTTCCAATAGCTTCGATGTGGCCATGCATAGTCATGACATCAGTTATGTAGAGAATGTGACGCATGTCCACGTCAAGACCATACTGATCAAGGACGTTCTTAGCTTCTTTTGCAATTAATCTTCGAGCAGCCTCAATACCGAAAATCTTTGCGAACATGTGGATGTTGTTTGTTTCTAGCCTAGACACGTCAACGCCTTTCACGTACAGTAGGGGTGTAATATCGGATCCTGCTATTACAATATAATATTCATCGAATTCATCTGATTTCCTAAGCTGTGCTCGCTCATATTCCTTGAAACCTTTGAAGACTTTTTCGCGGAGTTTTCGATAGATCTCAGTTAAGCTTACATCAGTGTCTGCTGGGTAGATATATAATATATAACTGCTTGGGTGCTCAACTCGGACTTTTCCGATTTTCTCAATTTTCTCTTTAACGATCTCTGGGGTTAAATTATAGTGGCGGAGTCTTTCCCTGCTCAAAACAACTTTTATTCTGTTTTCTCCAGGCTCTATTTGAAGCCCATCTTGTTTAATTAGATGCAAGATAGTGACTGCTCGTATGTAGCTGAAGATTTCCTCGGCTTTCTTCTTACTTCGTTTGTAATCACTCTCTAGGTACACGGAAATCATCGGAGTACTAGGCCTCTCCACAGCATCAAAAATCTCTTTCAGCCTTGGTAGACCCGTTGTAATGCTAAAGGCTGCTACGCCGGCCCAGTGGAATGTACGGAGAGTTAATTGCGTCGCTGGCTCGCTTACAGATTGAGCAGCTACCGTTCCAGCCGCTTCGCCTGGATCTATTTGCGCTTGTAGATACTTTTCGAGTATTTTCTCCTTGTATTCTTTTACTTCTTCTTCGGATAGCACATAACCTTTCTTCAACATGTCTTTGAATATTTTTCTTATATCTTCAGCGATAGCTTTAGAAGTTTTCTCAGTGATTTCTTCTATCACTTCATCATAATACTTCGGCCAAGTCTTCCTAGAAGTTTTAACTTTCTTACCATTATCTTCTCTACGTACAATTATTTCGTAGAACAATGATTCGTAATCTGTAAGCTTGCCATGGAAGCTTTTTCCTGGATGAATGCCATCTCCACCGTATCTGAACTGAACTATATGACCACTCATCATTCTCGCTGTACCATCATATTCTATTCTACTATCCTGCAAAGCATTGACTAATCGTCGATAGAAGTATCCACTATCAGCTGTTCTAACCGCAGTATCGACAAGACTATCTCTTCCACCAGCATTATGGAAGAAATACTCGATAGGTGACATGCCAGATGAGAAACTGTTTATCGTGAAACCACCGGCATAAGGACCTACGTCCCCCTTCTTGAAATGAGGCAAAGTACGCTGGTCATAACCTCTTCTTAATCGTTTCCCTCTAACCACTGGCTGGCCAATACATGCTAGTACTTGCTGAATATTGGTCTCATCTCCTCTCGCGCCCGTTACAGTCATTGCTAAGAATTGGCTATCCATAGGCATTGATTCCATTACTATCTCCCCAGCTTTCGTTCTCGCCTCATCTAGGATTTCGACTAGTTTGTCCTCGAATGTATCTTCAAGAGTTTTTCCTGGGTCTGGTTCAAGTTTTCCTTCAAGATATTGTCTTACTAGATTATTCGCCTTCTCTATGTACTCTGCCAGTACCTTTCTGATTTTTTCTCTAGTTTCAGCTGGTAATTTTATATCCCATAATGTCAAGCTAAAACCTCTATCAGTTAGATACCGAATAATCATTGCACCCATACTATTCAGGAATTTCTTACCAGCTTCGTATCCCCACCTATCAATGATTCTCTGAACAAGGTTTTCTGGTTTTTCAGCACCTATAGCGTTCTTATCTATAACGCCTTCGAGGATTTTACCATCCCATATTTTAACTTTGCATTTCTCTGAGCCTTTCTTACCACACAAAGCGCCTTTTACGTCTTTTTCATAAAAGATATACCGTGGAATGATCTGAGAGAAAAGATCTTTTCCGCTCCAATAAGGCTCTCTACCAATAACGGTTGTTGGCTCGGGTAATGATGTAATACCAGCATAGAATAAAATTTGAACGGCTTCTTCGAGCGATAATAGGGTATCATCCTTCGTAAGGAGGTAGGCCCCAGTAATATAGTCTTGCTTGGGACCAATTATTGGGCCCCCGTATCTTGGAGTAATGATATGTCTTTTCACTTCCATTATTGTTGATATCTCTGCGCGCGTCTCAAGAGATCTTGGCAAGTGAATATTCATTTCATCTCCATCAAAGTCTGCATTATATGGAGGGCAGGAATGTAAGTGAAGACGGAGTGTATTGTAAGGCAGTACACGTACATAATGCCCCATCATGGAAATTCTATGAAGTGTGGGTTGCCTATTGAAGACTACTATGTCCCCATCCATTAAATGTCGCTCTACGATATCCCCAGGCTTTAATTCAAGAGCTTTGGCTTTCCGTTCCTCAACACCTTTGAAGACTTCTAAGGATATTTTATGATACATTTCTCCTCGTTTTTGCCATATGAATACAGCTCCTGGATAATTATCCGGGCCATTTATAACGAGCTGTCTTAGTCTCTCGATATTCAGCTCATTAACTACTTCAGGCACTATAAGAACTCGTGCCATTTTTTCTGGCACACCGATTTCATCAACACTTAAGTATGGATCCGGAGATATAACAGCTCTGCCAGAGAAATCAACTCTTTTTCCACTCAGATTATGTCTGAATCTACCCTCCTTACCAGACAGTCTGTGCACAATACCCTTAACATACAAGCTTTCAAGCTTAATTTCACCAACTTTGTGAAGTCCAAACAAAACCATGACAAGTTTTTGAAGTTTTTGCCAGTTAGATTCTATGACAGGGGATGGGCCCCCACGTAGTTTGTTTTTTAGTTGTTCATTTATTCTTACAATGTCTCGAAGCGTTATAGTTAAGTGATCCTCGGATCGTTTACCATCAGCCGTCACAACTGGTGGACGAACTGTTATGGGAGGTACAGGGAGGTCTTGGAGAATAGTCCATTGAGGAAGAGCATAATCTGGGTGGAAACCTAATAAGAAGACGTCTTTTCTGCGTTCTTCTCTTTCTTCTGGGGAGTAATCCTCTTTAGGATCATAAATGGTCTCGAGAATTTGCTTTATTTGTTGAGCTGTTAAGTATTGGTTTTCATAATACTTATTGCCACGACCTTTAACGATACGAGGCCTTCGCCTACCAATTAAGTAAGCGCTTAAACTGCTTTTCTCTGATTTTTTGATTTCCTCAAGTTTTTCTGGAGGTATTTCGATTCGCTTGATAAATGTGAGATATTCTTTTGACCAAATAAATTTTCCAACTTTTTCATGACCACAATTAAGGTTATAACATTTCTTTTCCTTTATAGCCTCATTAAGTACCTCTTTCGCTATTTCTGGACTAGGATATCCATACCGATCAATGAATTCTTTCATTTTAGCCCAATATTTTTCGCGCTTTTCTGGAGGTAAAGTAAGGCGGCCACACCTTTCACAAATAGCATTTAAAACCTTTTCTATGTATTTAACAAATCCGAGATGATAGACAGGCATTGCAAGAGAAATATAACCGAAATGACCTATACAACCAGTTTCCCCTTCACGCCTTCTAAGCCCACAATATTCGCATCTTTCTCTATTATCTGGAGAACCCAGCCTTCTATCCAGAGGACTTCCTGGGAATCCTCTGCCCTCATCATCATATAAAGTGGACTGGTCTATTCTCACTACAGCTAATTTCCTAATCTCTTCTGGAGACATTATCCCGAATCTAATACTCGCTAGTTTCTTTGGTATTTCGAAGTACATACATATCTCCCTAACAATTCAACACTAAGAATAAGGCAAATATTACAAGAAGCGAGACTTGTCTAAGCATGACTTCTCAATCTCTATCTTTAGTTAGTACTACAATAAAGAAAAAAGTCGTATGGCATATTTAATATTAAAGATTTACGGTCGACTAAGAGGTGAGTATTTTTCTTTTCATTTCTTAGCTCACTATCCTTTTCAAAGTTTTGAGATAGGTTTTAAAGCCCTAATTGTAGCGACTGGAATACCGTAGTTCGAAACAAGTAAAGGATCATGATATAAAAATGAAATATCGTGTTTTAGAACGAAATTTCCTTGGCTTGAAATGGTGAGCATTATGAATGGCATCTCTCTTAAAAAAATTGGGGAATTGGTGAGCAGAGAAGGTAAAAAAAGTCATGATATGATAGTAGTCATGTTCAAAATGTGGCTTGTATCCAAAGGAGTTCTTGAGGAAAAAATAAAAGTTCAGGAAGAAATCCTTGAAGTCTTACCAGACATCGTGGTCCTCTGCAATGATAAGAAGATTGAAAGTGTATGGGAGATTATTGAGCCGGAAGAAGAATGGAACTTGAGAAAAGAGGAAGTTAAAAAGAAGCTGGAAAGGCTCGTTGTTAGGACCTATCTCTATCTTCTAAAACCTTCGCATGTAATTTTAACTGATGGACGTTCTTTCATAGTATACGACTCAAATAGCTCAATTGTGATGGAGATTAATGATCTATGCAGCGTTAACGACAGTATTGAGAAAAAAATTGAGGAGTTACTTATTAAGCCCTGTATGATAGGAAAACATTAGAGCAACATAGCTCTAGTTTTTTCGCTGCGAATTATATCTATTGCTATGAGCAATACTAGCACAACAAAAGTTGCAGCGCCTAGGAATATTACCAAGTCTGAATAACCTATTTGTTGATAAGTCAAGGCAACACCGGCTATGAAGAATGCAAGCGAGATTATTAATGCCTGAAACATTATTCTACTTATGTCCCATCTTTCTAATACTTCATACTTAACAATGTGTGTCCAAGACTGATAAGCAGCGTTACTAGCTCTAAGTATGGGGTCTAAATCTTTTTTCTCCTTAATTATCTCAGATAAAGTGCCTAATCCTCTAGAAATCTCTTCCAATGCATTTTTGTGACGAATAATGAAAGATAGTTTCCTGCCTCTTATCATATACAATATGTAGAAAAGAACAATTTCAGCAATGAAGATTATCATAGCTAAGAAGGCGAATTGTAAAAGAGTGTCTTGTTGAGCGTTAACTGCAGAAGGCCAACTCACCACTATTATTGTATAAAGGGAAACAAGTGTTAAAAAGAAAGTTACGAATGTTCGCCACACATATGATAGGAACTCATACAATGGTGTGTATAAGAGAGCAAAAGTTATCAAGAAAGAGATGCCTATAGTTGCAATGGTTATTTTCTCGAATACTGGCCACCAAATACTAGGATTCTGTATTAGAGCGATGCCCCAGATAATAGTAGCCATTATAAATAACATAACCGCAGCCACTGTTTCACATATTATTGCAATGATTGCTAAGAAGTGAGCTAGACCTGCCGCATATCTAATCGCTTTAACCAATTAAGGCACCGCTTAAAATTGTACTACTCAATCAATTCTTAAGAAAAGCTGATATATAAAGAATACGGAATCAAGATCTGGGCGGTAGAAAAGAGAAGAAAATCTGATTAGCTTGAAAATGGTGGACGGGGCGGGATTCGAACCCGCGGCCTCCGGCTTGCGAAGCCGGCGCTCTACCACTGAGCTACCCGTCCATCTTACCATAAAAGGTATATCTATCTCTTCCATCATCATTAAAAAAGCTTTCGTCTTCCTCCATCTATTATTATTTTAGACTGTAGCTTTAGTTGAGACGTATATAATTGAGTAGCCTTATATATGACTGGGGCGGTACAATGAGCATTAGTAAAGAGGAATTATTCAAACTATTTGGTAAGGAAGAATATGAGACTGAATTCTTTAAAGAAATGGGATTCGTGCGCAAACAGTGTAAGGTTTGTGGAAGGTTTTTCTGGACATTAAATCCGGATCGAGAAACTTGTGGAGACGTTGAATGTGAAGGAGAATATAGATTTATCGAAGACAACACTTGGTCTAGGGAGTGGGATATTCACAACACCATACGGAAATGGACGGGCTTTTTTGCTGAGAGAGGACACGCTGTTTTGGATCCTTACCCCGTGGTAGCTAGGTGGCGAGATGATATTGAATTCACAATAGCGTCTATAGCTGTTTTTCAGCCCTGGGTTGTTAAGGGAATTGTGGATCCCCCAGCAAATCCTCTAGTTATTCCTCAGCCATGTCTTAGGTTTGGAGGTGAGTTTAGCGATATAGATAACATTGGTAAAACGGGAAGACATCTCACGAGTTTTACGATGGGAGGTCAACACGCTTTCAACTCAGAGAAATCATGGATCTACTGGAAAGACGAGTATCTTCGATACAACTTTGAATTCATGACAAAAGTCCTTGAAATACCGTCAGAGGAACTCACCTATAAGGAAGATGTATGGAGCGGAGGAGGAAACTTTGGTCCTTCTATTGAAACTTTTGCTTATGGATTAGAAATAGTTAACGGAGTATTTATGCAGTATGAATTCATTGATAGTAGATGGGCACCACTCAAATTAAAAGTTCTTGATGTTGGGTGGGGACTAGAGAGAATCGCTTGGTTTAGGCAAAGAACACCCACGATTTATGAAGCTACTTTTGGACCCGTGTTTGAATGGTTGAAAAACCAAATAGGATTAGAAATTGATAAAGAACTATTGGTGAAATACGCGAAACTATCGGGTATACTGGATACGAAATCCCCAGAAAGGTTCAAGAAATCAAGAGAAAAGATAGCAAGTCTTCTAGGATTCTCCCTTAAGGAATTAGAGGATAAACTAGCACCCATCGAAGCAGTATATGCTATACTCGATCACACAAAAACTCTAGTTTTCGCGATTCCAGACGGAGGTATACCATCAAACGTGGGAGGCGCATATAACCTAAGAATGATACTGAGAAGAGCGGTTTCGTTAGCGGAGAATATGAATTTCCAAATAGATTGGGAAGAACTACTCCATAAACAGATAGATTATTTCTCGGAGAGTTTTCCGAGAATAGAAGAAGGACGGGACGTAGTTGTAGATGTTTGGAAAGTAGAACTACAGCGTTACAAATCATCGCTCGAGAAAGGTATCGCTGAATTGTTAAGACTAATAAAAAAGAAGAAACTAAAAGTTATCCGCTATGAGATACTACGAGATCTTTACATAAACCATGGATTACCCCCATCTAGTGTGGAAGAGATAGCAAAGAAGCAAGGAGTAAAGGTAGAGATACCACCTAACTTCTTTGACTTAATACGATTAGAAAAACAAGCAAAAAGTGGAGAAGAAAGAAAAGAAGATCTAGAAGAAACCATTAGACGAAGTCTAGGAAAAGTATTGGAGGGACTTCCTTCGACAAAGCCTCTTTACTACGAAGATCAGTATATGAAAGAGTTTGATGCTAAGATAGTCTTTGTTAAGAATCACTACGTAGTTCTAGATCAGACTGCTTTTTATCCAAGAGGTGGAGGCCAGTTAGAGGATACTGGAGAAATAATTATCGATGGAAAAATACTTAAGGTAGTAGACGTCAGGAAAATAGGAAACGTTATCGTTCATGTTGTTGATTCTCCGGTCGAAAGAGAATTAGTAGGAAAAACAATTCACGGTAAAATAAATTGGAGACGTCGCTGGTTACACATGAAACATCATACAGCTACACACATAGTTAATGCCGCAGCTCGATACGTTTTGGGGCCTCATGTTTGGCAGGTTGGTGCTGAAAAATCGGAGAAGTACGCGCGACTTGATATATCACATCATAAGAATCTCACTGAAGAAGAAATAAACAGGATTGAGGAATTAGCTAATAAGATTGTTATGGAGAACAGACCAGTCAAAATCGAAATACTTGATAGAACAACGGCTGAAAAGAAATATGGAGTGAGGATTTATCAAGGAGGGGCGGTTCCTGGAAAATATCTTAGAATAGTGTCTGTAAAGGATTGGGAAGTTGAGGCTTGCGGAGGTACACATGTACGATCTACTGGCGAAATTGGGTTTATAAAAATAATAGGTACCCGAAGAATCCATGACGGGGTTGTAAGATTAATCTTCGTAGCTGGTGAAAGAGCTTACGAATATATTAAGGAACAAGAGAAATACTTAAAGGAATCATGCGAAATTCTCAAAGTAGTGCCGGGAGACTTGCCGAAGACCGTTAAACGTTTCTTTGAAGAATGGAAAGATCAACAAGAACATATTACGAAGCTCTCGAACTTAATATTAAATCATCTAGAAACGATTATTGAAAAGGAGGGTAAGAAGCTTCCCGGAGACGTATTGTTAGTTCGTATTGATTTCCCTCATAACCTAATGATAGAAGTGCTAAAACGTTTAAACAATTTACATAGAGACATCATACTGGCTAGTACAGTAGGAGGCAAGACAACAATAGTTGCGGCTGGGTCAAAGAACTTCCTAGAAAAATTGAAAGAAATTATCGAAAAGATAGGAGCTAAGGGCCGGATTATAAAATTTGGTCTCATAGCATCATCGGAAATCGATGCTTCGACAATTTTAACAAAGTTAGAAAGAGTAATGCAATGATTAAAACCTAGGATCTTAAGTGAAACAAAATTTCGTAGTCGCCAAGATGCCTTGTGACTTCAAAATTCATCATGCGAAGCTTTGGTGTAATAATTGTAACCATTTTTTTCCTTCGTATCCTTCCAGGAGCCGTAACTTCGAAGAATTCGATACCATAGAATTCAGTATCAATCACCTTCATTATCTCTTTAAGTATGTTTGATTTCTCCAGCGGTGAAAGTGACCCCTCCACTATAATTACGTAACCAGATCGAAACTTTCTAACTATTTGGTGAAAATACCCTTTATTAAGCAGCTTTCTAAAGAAGTCAATAGAGAAATATTCAATGCCGATGCGCATAGTGACGCCTCTGTTAAATTTGTTTTGTTAATTTTTCTAATAGTTGTTCAACATTTTGACCGGTGAGAGCGGATATTGGAACTACTACCTTTTTTTGGAAAGTTTCTTTCACTAATTCTGGCCTAGACTCTGGTTTATCGATCTTATTCGCTGCAATTACAAATGGAATCTTCTTCAGTTCCAGCGTTCCTATAAGCATCATATTCACTTGATTAAAAGGTAATCGTGTAGAATCAATAACTATAATTGCTGCATCGACATTATCTAGTTCCTTTATAGCTTCGATAACTCCTTTTGTAGCCTCCTTAGCTCTCTCAATAGCCTCTTCTTCGCTTAAACCGTGTTTTAGAAACTCACGATAGTCAATGTAAGTGGATAAACCAGGCGTATCTATAATCGTAAAGTTCAATTCCTTACCATCTATTCGGAGAATAAGATTCTCTATAGTATTTACTCGACGAGTTTCATGCGGAATTCCAGTAACTGAACCTACTTCTTTGCCCAAATGCTTCTTAGTTATATAGTTGGCGAGAGTAGTTTTGCCAGCTCCTACTTCTCCAAATATTCCAAGTCGAATACTTCTTTTGTTTACCCTACCCAGAAGTCTGCGAAGAAAACCCAATGTGAACTCACCGTATTCTTCATAATCCAGAAATACGTTTTTGGTAAAGAATGTTTAAAATGCAAGAAATATTGTTGTAATACACATAGTCAGAATGTTGAAATAGTCAAACTTACGATAATATGTAATGGGTTAAAAGTAATATTCTTCCTTAGCTGGTATTGTTAAGGAATCAGACGATAATTTTAAGAAATTATAACGAATCCCAAGGGATAGGTGCTTTCCGTGGAAGGATCAACTGACGTCGACCAAGAGATTCTTAATAAAGCTCGAAAAGCAATTATCTTTTTGGATAAATTATTGGATCAAATTAATGCACTAAAACACGATATAGAGGATCTGAGACGGGTGTCGAGGGAAACAACGGCTATGCTTATTGAAGATATTGAAGAAATAAAGGAAAGAATTTTACAAATATCAAAGAAGCTCGCTGAGCTGAACGATAAGACTAGCTGATTTTGTGATTTTCAATCAATTATAATTAAGAATAGCCTCGGTTAACCCTACATAACTAGTAGTAGGTAGAGAGCTATTTTATTTCCCGAAAATGGTGTTTTCTTCATCTATATTGGTATTAAATCACACTTAAGCAATTATTCTAACTAAACAGCTCTTCTTCTTAACGTATTACCCTCGATCTAAAAATATAAATATAGTTGCAATCATTATCATAAATCTCAACAATCTCAACTAGGAATTGTGCACGCGGGATAATTTTGAGTATAGAGCAGGAAATTTTAAAAATCCTAGGAGAACATGAAAGGGACAAGATACGGCAGTACCTCATGGCTATTTTAAAGCCAGAGAAGATTGAACTTGTGTCTGATGAAGATTTTAAGCAATTTTTTATCGAGACACACTCAGTTAGAACGCTTGCAAAAATTCTAGCAGCGGTCTGTAGATTAGAGGAAAAGATGAGAATAATTTTAACGGGGCCAAGAGGAGTAGGTAAAACAACAACAATAAGGTACGTTTACAACATTTTGAAAAAATATGTTAACGTGCAACTATTAGAAAGCTTAGATAAGGATATCAATTCTTCCGCTAGTTGCTTCTTTATTCTAGATTCTGGTTGGACATCGATAGAGGACGTTATGAAAGCACTTGAGAAGTTTCCTAAGAACAAATCAATATGTATCGAGCTTCGACCTTATTTAGTATTAGAAGGGCTTGAAAGAGGGCTCTTCGAAGAAGATAATGCGTGGCAGATAATAGTTATGACATATCCGAGCGAAAAAGATGTTAGGGAAATTGTCTCGAGGAGATTCGGAAAAGTGTCTCGTGTAGTTCAGAATCCGCTATTATCTCTTCTTCTGCAAATACGCTCCCCAGAAGAATTAGGATTAGACGTCGTTAACATGATTAAGAAGCTCAAGGGAACAAAACTCAGAATTTTGTGGCTTTTAACAATTTATGATAATGGACTTTTCGCAAAATTAATCTCAGACATCATCAATAAATCCCCCGCTACGATATCGCGACATCTAAAAGAACTCGAAGAACTAGGATTAATACATGGAGAACGTGTGGGAAAGAAGATGTTTTATAAATTATCCTCTTTACCAGTTATCATTAAAACGGAAGAGACTATTGTGAGTGAAATTATTAGGAAATGGGGGGCGCGAGTATTCACTATCTAGCAGAGAGTAATATCTGGTCACGTAGATTCCTAGATGCTTGCAAAAGAAGTTTGTAAAGTTTTTTAGCCTCTGATACCCTATCTTCAGGGATTTCTAAATGACCCTTCTCTATCTCATCAAATAATTCCTCAAGCCAAATCTTTAATCCTTCTACTTTAATTGCCTGTACAATCAGTTTATCAACGGGTGAAAACACTGTTTTTTCAATTTCTCTTAATACTTCGTCAATGTTTTCGCTACTCGGTCTACTGAATACATTTCCAATACCTTTTCTCGGGAATTTCTCTGGTGGTCGCGCAGATAGTAAAAGAATGCCTTTTATTTCATTAACTGAATTGAGTAGTAAGTCAAAATCGTTTCGGAGTTTCTCGATTTCTTCTGAGATATGAGAAAGGTTTTCCCGAACTTCCATAAGTACCTGAGAAATATCAGTCTCTATCCGAATTTTCTCTGCGGAGATTTTTTCGTGTGGTTTTTTCCTCTCCTCACTTTCCACAAATTCTTCTGAGAAAATTTTCTTAATAAACTCGACTTCTTTCTCTAACTCCTTTTCTTCTACTTTTTCATCAACTTCCATAATATTGCACCAGGATCTTTAGATCTTTAACTCTTTATAAATGGTAATCAAATTAGCACCAAATACATTATAAAGGAGTAGTGTCTGGGAGTTGTATAATATGATCGTTGAAATCGATGATGCAGGGGTGGGATGTCCCGTAGGAGGCGTTGTAATAGGGGGTTTGAGAGGAAACAAATTTAGCGCTAGAATTATTCCAATAGATTTTTTCAAAGAAGGAGCTGATAAGTCAATTCTTCAGGAAGAATTGGTAAAATCAGTTGCGAGTCTTCTTAAAGAGCTAAAGTTCAAACCAGAAGATGATCTCATAAAAATCTGTCGAGGAACTTTTTTCGAGCCCGTTTTTGCTTTTTTCGAAGAAAACGGTTGGAGATGGATGCCGACGAAAATAGAGTCAAGATTACAAGATCTAGTAGAGGCTCGCTTTGATTTTCACTTAATTGAAATAGGAGTTCCTAGACTACTAGTTAAGAGATTAATACACTATAGAGACTATGTGATCGAACTTTTAAAGTGGGTGGGCCTTGATCTAGAGGAAAGAAAAAGTCTCGTTAAGACGAGTTTCAATGTATGGAAAAGAGAATGGCGGTTCGTACGCCTAGCTTTTGAAGAAAAAAAGTTAAGCAGAAGTGGATATTGTCTAGAATGTGGGCAAGGCATTAAAAGAAATGAAGAAGTTATCGAGGTAATCTTTAGCACACCGAGAAGGATACTTCGATGCTATTTACATTCTGAATGTGGTGAAAAATTGAAGAGGTGAGATGAAATTAGCTTACTAGAAGTAGTAGACATAATGAAGCATCTAAGCACACTACACTACGAAATTCTATTGGTTCTAGAAAAATCCCTAAGGCGGTTCGAGTACGTACCACTACAATATATAGCTAAAAAAGTGCGAGTAAAACCTAATAAGTTAGAACAGATAATGGATTTTCTCCTGAAGTATAAATTAGTTAAGAAGAAACAAGAAGAGTATGTTGGATATAGTCTTACATATAAAGGACTTGATGCAATAGCTTTGCGATCCCTAAGCATGTATGGAGTCATTACAAAAGTAGGACCAAAAATCGGCATGGGAAAAGAAGGAGACATATGGATTGCTTACTTTAATAGTGAACCGCGTATTTTGAAACTATACAGAATTAGTCGAGAGAGCTTTAGAAGAATCAGATGGTACAGATACTATTATGTGCCAAATCGAGTATATTCGTGGTTCCAATTAGCTTTTAGAAGCGCTAGACGGGAGTTTCACGCATTAAAAATTCTTTACAACTCGGGCGTTCATGTTCCTCGACCAATTGCCCGGAGTCGACATGTAATTGTGATGGATTATATTGATGGCGTTGAACTGGTAAAGACAAAGTTATTAGAGCCTTTAGAAATTTTCGAAAAAATTATTAGAGAAATAATTAAGGCTTTTAAAGCAGGTATTGTTCACGCAGATCTTAGCGAATTCAACATACTTGTTACAGAGAACGGAGAGGTATATCTTATCGATTTTCCTCAGTATATAGTTTCGACTAGACCTGAAGCTACAGAGTATCTGTCTAAAGACATCTTAAGAATACTAAAATACTTTAACAAGAAGTATAGGATACCCTTCAGCGATTTGAGAGAAATCGTAAAGAAAATTTTGAAAGAACAAGGTGTGAATACAGAAATGGTTGATTATGCTAATACGTAGAATTTCTATCTCAGGAGAAGAGCTATTACGTATTCGCTGAAGTATTGGTAGAGAATAGGTATCAATGGAATACCATTTCTTTCGAGTCTCGACAATATCAACTCAATATATGATTTTGCTTCATCTATTTGATTAAGTGTAAGCATTTCGACAGTTCTTCCTAAGAGGTTAAGAAGTGTTTGTCTCTCAGATTCTGGTATACCTACCGAATAGATATACTTTAATAAATAGTGGAGAATCGTGTATTCACCCAGATCTACAAGTTTTTGAACCAACTTTTTAATATTCTCATCCAATCTCATGCTCTCAAGAATTCTACCTTTCAGGATTATTGAATTAATAGCCTCACTAAGCGTTTGACCCGGATATAACGTTTTAAGGAACTCGAAGTTTTCTCGCGATAAATGAATTTTTAGTTCGAAGTACTCCGCGGGGCGAATCATATCAGCATATTCTAAAACGAGTTCTCTTGGAATAGTAGCTGGAAATTCATTCATAATAGCTGTTGCTGTGATGGCCGAGTCAATCATTGCTGGGACGGCTAAGAGTTTTTCTAATGTTCGGCTAATCCCCAAGACTTTAGTGAGGTTCTCGGCTGCTTGACTGAAATCATTTATTTTAGCATAGATATAGGCTATTTTGTTTAAGATAAAGAGATTATCGGGAGGAGTTTTTCTCTTCGCTAATATTTTAAGACGGCTCAGTATTTCACGTACTCTTTCAATGTACTTCTCCCGTGTGAGAATTTCGATAAGTTCCAGGAATAGATTAAGGTAAGGGCGCTCTTCTATTTTTTTAATCAAAGTATTGCGTAACGAGGAGTAGATCTCAAGTGCTTTATTGCTTATGAGAGGGTTATTTTTAATTCTTATCAACGCCGAGAAGCATCGTAAATAAACTGTTGCAGCACGCAGGCTTTCTTTTTCTCCTCTTTCCTCCAACTCGCCTAAAGCTCTATTACATATTTCCAAAACTTTGCTTGGATTGCTAGGAGATATAGTGTCCGCCCAAGTCGCTAATGCTATTGGTTGTTCATCGGAAGGAATTTTCCTAAGGAGATGCTCTAATATATTCTCGTCACTTATTGTTAAGTGTCTTATAATTCCTAGCACTGCATCAACTTTTTTGGGAGTATAAACAACTTCATCAATAAGTGTTAATGCCAGTGATCTTTGGCCAGATCTATAAATCATAGGTATGAGCTTGCTAAGAATTATAGAGCGATCAGATCTATCAGGTATTTTCCTGGCCCATTTAAGAGCATCTCTAAGCGCTGAAAACGCCATTTCGTGCTCATTTAATTGTTCAAGTGCGAGAGCTACATATATTAAGGAGAGGGCACGATCATATTCCCATTCACTAAGATTTTCTAACTCAGAGAGTACCCTACGAGCATACATTAAAGATTTCTCGGGATATTCCTTAACGATTATTTTAGCGGCTATTGCGAGAGTTATTGCATCTTGTTTTTCTTTTAATAAGTCCTCAAAAATTCTGTCAGCTAAAACGGAGATGCCCCACCATTTGATCTCGGGCACATGTTCAGCGATATTGAGAGTAAGTAAACGACGTTCCATTGGACTTTTAAGCTCTTTAAGAGTTTCAACGAAAATTTGAAGAATCTTCTCATAATCCTTAAGACTACTTATTGACACGGAATCACCCAGATTTCTGAGAGTTAAACTAAAGGGAGACAACTCTTTATACACTCATTCTCTTTCTAGTCATTATGTTCAGAATACTTAAGATATATTATTCGGACTATTTAGTGATTTTTTGTTATTTGTATCTTATGATGCCCAATAACTATAGTCAGTCAAATTCTATTAAATATATTGTTTGAAGTAGTAGTATAAAGTGCATTGAAGGGGATGGTTGTCTAATATGGAGTATGACCTAGAATTGCTACGAGAGGTAGCGGCCAGTTATGCTAAGAAAGCTATTGAAGCAGATGAAAAAGGGAATCCCCGACTAGCTATAATATATTACTATAAAGCAATTACAACACTGAAAAAATTAGTAAAATTGGAGTCTAGGGAGCGTATTAAGAAAATCTACGAAAAAAGACTTAGACAATATTCTGCGCGAATTCAAAAATTACTTGGAGAGGCTAAAAGCAAGAGAAGTTATAGCAGTGGGAAAGAAGAGAGTGAATTCGAAAAAGTTGCTAGAGAAGCAGTAATTATTGAGAAACCGAAAGTGCGCTGGGAAGATATAGCTGACTTAGAAAATGCTAAAAGAGCATTAATGGAGGCAATCGTCTGGCCTTTGCAAAGACCTGATTTGTTTCGGGGATCGCGTAGACCTTGGAAAGGTATATTATTATTTGGCCCTCCGGGCTGTGGAAAAACACTATTAGCCAAAGCTGTTGCCAGTAATGTGGATGCTACATTTTTAAATGTTGATGCTGCTCTTATTCTGTCAAAGTGGTTAGGAGAATCAGAGAAAATCGTAAAAAGCATTTTTAATTTAGCGCGGAAAAACCAGCCAGCTATAATTTTTATCGACGAAGTTGATGCAATAGCTAGTGTGAGGAAATCGGATGATAATGATGCTATCCATAGAGTAAAAACTATTTTTCTCACAGAAATGGACGGATTATTATCTTCTCCAGATGAGCGAATAGTAGTTATAGGAGCTACAAACGTACCCGAGGCAATTGATCCAGCATTTAGAAGAAGATTTGAGAAAAGAATATATGTACCCCTCCCTGACTTCGGGGCTAGGAAAGAGATCTTTAGGATACATCTTAAAGGCGTAGAAATAGCGGGTGACGTGGATCTTGATAAATTGGCCGAGTTGACTGAGGGATATACTGGGCACGATATTGCTCTGGTAGTGAGAGAAGCCATAATGTATCCCATTAGAGAATTAGCCGAAAAAGGATTATTATCCAAAAAAGATGCTAAGCCAAGGCCAGTAAATATGGAGGACTTTCTCAGAGCCTTACGTAAAGTGAGGTCCAGTATTACTAAAGAGGAAATAAGAAAATACGTTGAATGGGCTCGTAAATATGCATCAGAGTAGGCTCGTAATGAGTAATTAGGTAATTGAAATGAGTGAAAAGCAAGCTGAAAAAGAGGAAGAGCTAAAAGTGATTAAAGAAAAAGAAGATCAGGACATAGAAGCTATCAAAACGACGTTTGAGAAGGAAGAAAGCGGGGAAAAAGCATTAGTCACGCCTGTTGCACGAATTCTGGAGAAGGAATTCATGAAAAGGATGAGAGAAAGGCTAGAAAATTTGTCGAAAAATGTGAATTATCCTTCGATAGTTTACGAAGCATGGTTCAGAATAAAGCCGCATGAAAAATTTTTAAAAGCCTGGTATACTAAATGGGCCGACATTATCATAACTTATGCAAGAAAAAATGGGAGGTTTCTTTTCTCTCTCCTAGATCTACTCAATACTTTTCCCTTCAAGGATAAAGAAGGCAGAGGATTAGGGCTAGAAGATATAAAGGTTGCCGTTAACCTATTGGTGCAGAAAGGAATTGCGAAATTTTTGGATGAAGAACATATAGTAATCCTATGGTTGGCACCAAGAAAATTGGCACAAATTATTTACGAAGAAGCTATAAATATAGGGCTAGAAATCGTAAGAATGAGTGTTCTATCACAATTATTTCCAGATCTGCCAAGAGAAATTATCCTCAAAACCTTAGATATACTCGTTAAAGACGGTAAGGCTAAATGGATAGGTAAGGATTTTGGTGTAAGAATATATTTTTAAAAACATTACGCACGAGTAGTTTTCACATAATGTATGTAACTATGGTGGCGAGCCATGAAGTTTCCAGAGAAGATTAGAAAGTATTGTCCACGCTGTAATACATATACTGAGCATAAAGTTAAGGTGGAAGTTGTTAAGAAGGTGCGTAGAGCTTTATCTAAGGGACAGAGAAGAGCTGAAAGGAGATCTAAGGGGCACGGAAACCATGGTAGATATAGTAAAAGACCTATATCACAATGGAAACTGCATACGAAGACAACTAGGAAAATAGATTTAGTTCTCACGTGCAGCGTATGTGGTAAATCAAGGCATGTTGGATTAAGGAGAATGAAAAAATTCGAAATAGTCAAAGTATAAAATGCCTGGTGAGCTGGGATGTTGATACCGTATGATGTCCCGCCAAGCGCACTTATTAAGAAATTAGCTGAAAGACTAAAAGAAATTCCTCAAATTAAAATGCCAGAGTGGGCGAGATTTATCAAAACCGGTCCTCATAGAGAAAGACCCCCCATTCAACCGGACTGGTGGTACCTGCGTGCTGCTAGTCTATTATATCAGGTTTATATGAGGGGTCCTATAGGTGTGGGGTATCTAAGGAAGCATTATGGGAGACGGAAGAATAGAGGATCGAGACCAGAACGTAAAGTAAAGGCTGGGGCTAAAATAATAAGAACGTGTCTACAACAACTTGAAGCAGCAGGATTGGTTGTAAAAACAGTGGAAGGTAGAAAAGTGTCCTCAAAAGGGCAGAAATTATTAAACGAAGTTGCTACTGAAGTGGGAAAAGAACTAAACATTATTTAAGCTACTATTCTTACTTACTAAGCCCAGATTTTTTGCTATCAATGAGTTGATCACATAACGGTATATGAGTAGCACCAACTATTCATATTAGTTTTTACTTTCAATTAATTTAGTTTGAGGTGTTAGGCTTGAGTTATGGGAATGAGTTCGTAGACGAGGAGGAGGAACTCAACGCATTACTAGCTAAGAGAAGGGCAGAATTGGAAAAACTTTTGAGGAGGCAGGAAGAGGAACGTGAAAGGGCTGCTCAAGAAGAGATGGCCAGGGAGACTATCCTAAGATCTATTCTCACTGATGAAGCTAGAGAGAGATTGGCAAGGATTAAACTGGCTCGACCCGAATTTGCCCGAATAATAGAGGATCAGTTAATCTTATTAGCAAGAAGTGGTAGGATAACCGAACCTATTACGGATGATCAACTGAAAGAATTTTTAAAAAAATTAACAAGTAGAAGGAGAGAGGGGGCTATTACTTTTAAACGCAAGGGAGGGTTATAAATGGCAAGGTATAAGCCTCTTGCTAAAAAGTTAAGATTAGCGAAAGCTAATAAACAAAATAGGCTGCCTCCAGTCTTTGTCAGGATCAAAACTAATAGAAGGGTCATGACCTCGCCAAAAAGAAGACATTGGAGAAGGAATAAGTTAAAAGTATAGGAGGGAATTTAGCGTTGAGTGAAGAAAACAACGAAGAAAAACAAGAAGTGAGTATTGAGGAAGCGGTAGAAGAGGAAACTGAGGAAAAAGTCGAAGAAGAACGTAGAATCAAAAAGAGGGGGCCGGGAAAGTCTCTAAAAATCATTGAGGAAAAAACAGAGGGGGACGGGGAGCGATTATTAACTATACGTCTTTATCCACGGATATTATCAGCACCTAAGTGGAAACGGGCAAAGAAAGCTGTTAAGGTATTACGGGAGTTAGTCACTAAGTACGTAAAGAATATAGAGGATCCTAAGAGTGGCGAAAAAATTCGAATCAAGAAACCGTTTGTTTGGATCTCACCCGAGCTAAACGAACTTATATGGTCAAGAGGGGCAAAGAATCCTCCGAGAAGAGTCAGAGTGAGAGTTTTGTATAAAATACTAGATTCTGAGAAAGGCGAAGTGGAATTAAGAGTTTTTCCAGCTCTATCCTAAACATACCTAGAATTAAAATATCAATATTCTTGAATTTCCTCAATTCTTCCTTCTTAACCTCCCTTACAACACAATAATCATTAATTACTCAGCAAAATTAACTAAAAAGACTAACTTTTCATAGTATGTTAATATGTTTTTGACTGAAGCAAAGAGTAGACTGAAAAACAAAGACATAAATACGGTTATCATTGATAGAAATTCCCCAAAAGCTTTTTTGTTACAATTACATGATGAAATTATTGGTGACGTCTCATGAGTGGACGTAAAATAGAAGAATATCTCGTTAACTCTCGGAGATTATTAAGGTATGCTACTAAACCATCACGCAAAGAAATCTACCAGATATCTAAGATAATTTTCGTTACGATATTGTCAATAGGTATAATTGATGTCGTAATACGGCTCATCTTTAACGCCCTATTAGGAATGTAGAATTTTTATCTCATTTTCTCAAGTTGAACTGGGTGTTTATAATGGAAGACAGCTATACTGAGTATAGGGAAAGAGAAATTAAAGTTGAGGAAAAAAGCGATCGAAAATTTTTTGCTGTAAAAGTTCCAGCGGGTAGAGAATTACAACTTATATTTTTAATAAAGTGGCGAACGGAACTTCTAAAGCTCCCAATATATTCGGCTTTCACAATAGGAAGCGGTACTGGAGTAGTTATTGTGGAAGCGGATAACTATGATTCTGTGGTACGAGCGGTTAAAAATTTCCGCTATGCAGCAGCTCTCCCAGATGAACTAAGTTTTGAAGATATTGAACAATATCTCGAAGGATTCGAAGTGAAATATGAGAGAGCAGTTGCTGAGAAAGAGGAGGTGAAAATAGAGCAAGGAATGATTGTCGAAATAATCGATGGTCCCTTCAAAGGTCAGAAAGCTAGAGTCGTATCTGTTGGTAAAAAGAAGGCATGGGTCGACTTAATGGGAGGCGGTGCGCTCTTAGTCGAAGTTGATATAAATCATCTGTCTCCTATAAGAACGGAAAAACCTGGTGGAAAAGAGGAGTAGAATGTACGAGAGCGAGGACGAATTATCAAAATTTTTTGAAGCTTTATCTCATCCAATTCGTGTACGGATTTTGAAAATTCTATCAATGGGTGATAAGTACATATCCGAATTAGCAAGGGAATTGAATATTTCTAGACCTCTCCTATATATGCATCTGAGTAAACTGAATAAAGTCGGACTTGTAGAGATGTATATTAAACACTCCGATGAACCACCTTACGTAAAGAGATTTGTGAGAGCAAAAAAATATATGCTGAAAATACTTCTTCCTGAATTAGATGTCAAGCTAGAAAGTAGGGGGTAAAAATGCAGACGAATCTTGCTCAATTAGGAATTCTTCAAGGTTTTTTGGTATTTTTTCTCCTAGTGGTAGTGTTGCTAGTCGCAAACCTTACAATCCTCTATATGGTGTTATTAGAGCTAAAGAGAGTAAGGGAATTATTAGAAAAAGTCAGCTAAGATTTTTTCCTCGTGAAATATTGGTCATATACAGCTTTCAAAAACCTATATCATAGTTTCGCGACATTAGCTGATACGTTAACGTTTTTTAGTAGCTCTTTGGGACGGTCAATTCATGGCAGATTGGTTTTAAAAATAAGATTATTCCTCTTTGCCGCTTTCCTCTTCCTCGAGCTCTTCTCCTATACTCTCCATTTGGGCGAATTTTGCTTCTTTTAGCTTATACTTCGTAGCCAGCTCTTCTATTGTGAATCGCCCTAGGTATAGTATTTGTTTAACGAGAGTAATGATATAACCCGCTACGCGATTTCTCACGCTTTTGCTTTTTATATCCGTAGTCAATTCTACAAGCTTTTTATACATCTGGAATCTATAGTTAGCAGCTAATTTCGGATCAGCAGATAGTTCCTCGGATTTTTCCCAAATATCTCTAACAACATCCCAATAATTAACTACAATTCTCTTTGCAGTATCCTTGATTACTTTAGGTCTCACTCTGCTCACAATCTCACCTTCTGGAATTATTTCTAGACTTGAACCCATAAGTTTCAGACATGCTTGTTTTTTAAAATTATTGATCGTCTTTATACAATACCTTTTTCTATTGCGAGCAGAATCTCTAACGCTTTGTCGGCATCCTCAACTTTTTCTTTGCGTAGCATTTTCTCTAATGCAAGAAGCGCGCCAGGTTGGTAGAGGGGGCGGTTGTTGTTACCACACCTATAGGAGTAAACGCACTTATTGCATATGATGTTTGGGGGGCATCGGCAGTGTTTAAGGATTTTGTAGGCTTTTTCTACAGCTTTTTCGAATCTATCAAATAAAAGTCTAGATATACCATTGCCACCTAATGTTGCTTCGTAAATAACTATAACTCCAGTAGATCCGAATGAGATCCCACCTAAATCCTCCGAACCTCCCCCGGTGACGACGTTAGTTCCCTCTATCAAGATATGTTCGAGAGCATGATAACTTCCATCAAGTAATTCCCTATCAGTATAGGGAAGTCTGGGGGCCCGAAAGACAAGGCCATATGTTTCATACTCATATCTAATGGGAGTTTCTAATGGATATTCGGCAATGGGTGTTCTCTGCCCCTCGCGAAACACTAAGTAACCATCAACGATAGCTGTTACTTTTAATCTTCCATGATAAATTATTGTTCCTAGCGTTTCTCTGGTTTTGAAATCTCCTAGAGGTATTGCACTGTACATATATAAGGGACGAGTGTATAGATCTTCATACTCTGGACCAGCCTCTTCTACTTCAGCTCTAAGAGTTTCCAAGTCTAGTGATTTAACTATGTATTTTCTCCCCCTGCATACGTAAATAGCTCCTGGATGAAGCTCACGAATAGCTATTAAGGCTTCTCTTTCATCAATCGTCTTCTCCTTATGAATCACGCGAACAATTTTATCGGATCCCCGTATGTTTCTCGTGAAGTATTTGTTAAATACAGCGCCATTAGCAAAGTATGTATTGTTGATTTCTATCAATGCTCCATCTTTCAAGAGTTGTTGCAAAATGTCTTGAGGAATAGAATATTTTTCAATTTCTTCTTTTGTTAGGGGTTCTTCGTACGCTGCTAAGTAAATATGCTTCCCAGCTATATACGGGTTTTTAGGTTCAATATATCTAAGAGAGATATCCTCAAAATAATCTTGGGGGCACCTAGCATAATACTCGCTTATTGGATCGTCATTTCTCAGAAGCAAAGCAGCAGCCCCTGGATTTCCTCGTCTCCCCGATCTTCCAGATCTTTGTATAAAGTTGTTTACAGGGGTTATCTCTGATAGTACTAGATCTAGATCACCAATATCTATTCCCAATTCTAACGTAGGAGTTGCTATTAAAGCTAATTTCTTTCCCTCTCTGAATTCATTTTCAATTCGAATACGAATACTTCTTGATAATCCAGCTCTATGCAAGTCGTACTTACCCCGAATGATAGTTTTTTGTCTAGACATTTTATTAAGTGTGTAAAGAGCTAATTCGGCACTTCTCCGAGTATTGAAAAAGACCAGCGATTTTATCCTTAATCGAATGATTTCTGAAAGTATCTCAGCTGCTACACGATAGACTTGATCCAAGGAATAGATAAATAGAACAAATAAAGGAGTTCTCCTGCCTTTCTCTGAAACAATAGTTATGTCGTCCCCTATAAGTAAAGAGCAGAATTCTTTTGGATTCTCGATCGTAGCTGAGGACATTATAATTTGAATTTTCCCATATTCTTTTTCCACAAGTCTTCTCAGACGTTTTAAGATATAATGAACATGAGTGCCAAAGGCTCCATAATATTCATGCAACTCATCTATAATAACAATCCTGCTTCTTCGAAATAGATAGCCGTAAGGTGTTCTCCTTGCTAAGTGATAATGTATCATATCAAAATTTGTTAATAGAACATCTGGTGGATTTGCAAGTATTTTCTTTCTTTCATTAAGAGGTGTATCACCATCAAGCACTGCAACACGTAAATTGAAAATCGCAGCATACTCAAATAATTTGACCAGTTGATCTCTTGCAAGCGCCTTGGTGGGGTAGATTATTAGAAGAAATGGGCCGCTAGATAATGATTCTTTCTTGAGACTAACTACACGCATAAACGCTGGAATAGCAAAAGCCTCTGTTTTTCCCATGCCTGTTGGAGCTATTATAACAGTGTTTTTGCCGGAGAGGATTTCTTTAAAAGCTTTCTCTTGGAATTTATACAGTCTCTCTATTCCTCTTCTTTTCCATAATTGGACTAACTTGCTAGCATATGGTTCTTCAATTCCTAATTCCGAAAGGTAGTTAGGAGTTATTTCATGACCTTTTAAGGGGGGCGTACTAAATAACTTATTTAGATAAATCGGGACAAAAGAACGAGTTTTCATACCAACTATATGTTTCAATGGCAAGGGCGTATCTCGAGGAAGGTCATTTAGCGAAATTCTCTTATTTAAGATATCCTCAAGCTCCTCTTCCTCAATCTTCATTAAAGGTAATACATTCTGAGAATCACTAATTTTCACTTTTATTTCATAATACGTCTTGCAACTCTCGCAAATAAGAGTAACTTTCACGTTCTCCAAGTTTTCTCTCATGATTTCCAAGATTTTTAAGTGACTACCACATTTAGGGCACCTGATATCCAAGGAATCCACCTAACATACCAGTTATAGGCTGTGGTACTTGCACAATAATGTCTCTCTCGCAAATTAATGCATCTCTTTGACAATGAATACCACGAGCAATAACCATATGTTTAATATACAGTTTCACTAGATATTGTGGAAATAAAAATAAATTCTAGATGATGAGCGGAAGTACCACGGAAAACAGATGAAGAAATGGTCCCTCTCTGATTAAAAATAAAACTTACTTCGGAAAAAGCATCGGTTAAGTTTAAAATAATCTACTCAGATGTAAGAAATATTCGAAACATCATAACAGATATACAGATATTGGGCCCGTAGCTCAGCCTGGATAGAGCGACGGCCTGCGGAGTCGAGTTATCCCACGCGGAGAGCCGTAGGTCGCGGGTTCAAATCCCGCCGGGCCCGCCATTCAGAACGAAGTATCTAATGTTGTTCATTCCCTACTTTTTCAATCATCCAAATAAGCATTCTCTAGTGAAAATAATACTTATCTTGTCTTCTTTATCAACCAATATCTCCTAGGAAAATTCTCTCGAACTAATATTCCAAGCTCTACCATTCTCTCTAATACTCTATATGCCTTCACTAAACTCCAATCAAGTTTCTCGGCAGCTTCTTCCAAGGTAATATACTCTTTTCTCTCTTGCTTGAATAATTGGATAAGTCTTCTTATATCCTCATAAATTGTGGGAAATTCCACATACAATACACCACCTTCCCGGAATAAGTCGGTAACTAATCCCTTCCTCTTTAATATATCAAGCGCTTTCAGGACGTCATCTGTATTGGCATACGGAATCGATTTCTTCACCCTCATAATTAAATCTCCTACACTTATGAGCGATAGTTTATCGTTATCGGCAACACTCAGAATTTCAAGAGCGAGATCCGAATAATATTTGCCAGTTATTCTATCAAGAAGACTTGGTCGCTTTTTCAGAGGAACCACTATTTGGTGGAGATCAAATTCCTTAAATTCAACAGTTTTTCCCCATTTTTTCTCGAAATCTTCTATGGCTTTTATAACTTCCTCTAGCTTCTTTATCACATTTTCAAAATCAGAGATCATTTTTTTGTATTTCTTCTTTTCTTTTAGGCCCGTGGTCTCTAATCTTTTCCGTATTTCAGCTAACCCCAGTTAAATCACCCTAATAGAGAGTATCTATATTATGTATGGATGATAAGAGATATATATCATGAGACTTAGGATATTTCAATATCGTACGTTAGGTAACATAGAAGGTGGGCACCTTGACGGATCTTATAAAGTACTACGGCTCTACTCCATGGTGGAAGCCTCGATCCCAAAAAATGCGTATAGAAATATTAGAGTATGGGCCCACAGTACTCCGCTTCAAAGTATATGGTGAGACTCACACACTTTTTAATGCGTTAAGAGTGGAATTACTAGCGGACGAAGATGTGGATTTTGCGGCATACAAAATAGAGCACCCATTGTTTGATAGAATAGAGTTTATCGTCAGAACAAAGCAAGGAGATCCTCTGGATGCCGTTCGCAGAGCTATAAATAGATTAAGAAGAAAAATCGAGGAATTAAAGAAGAAATTCACTAAGGCTTTTGAAGAAGGTGTTACGAATCCACCATTTGTTAGGGTCAAAGAATGGAATGAGTTTCTGAAGAAATATTTCTAGATACCCTCATATACAGCGTCAAGGATTTTCAAAAACTTATCGAGAAGAAGGCTGGATGAATAATTACTTCACTTGTCGGGGTGCTTTAACAGATATCTAACGCGTTCAAGCAATGAATTAATATCATTTACCCTAATGTATTTCCCTCGCCCTTTGCTAAGTTCTTTGCAAACGATCGTTCCCCGAGTTCCGCCTCCAAGTTGAATTACATGTAAACGGGGTAGAAGAGAGGCCCATTTTAACGGATGACCACCTCTGTTATATTCGCCATCAGTAATGAGAATTACCCACTTACGTGTTTTTAGACGAGCTTTTTTAAGCTCTTTTGCAGCCTCTCTCAAAGCTGCAGAAATATTAGTAAATCCCAGCGGTTTAAGATCAAAAATTGTGTCAAGAATTTTGGATAGATCTCCTTTATCCCTCACGGATTTTATCACGTAGGGCTGATCACTAAATGCTATTAACGCTACTTCATCATCAGTAGATAGGGAAGATATGGTTAGTGCGGAGATAAGGCAAGCTAATACGTTTTTTTCCCCATACATGCTACCGCTAATATCGAGAACTATTACACCAGAGGTTCTTTTTTCGCGCCTTTCGATTCCTATTAAATCCCAACGTGTAATATTTTCGAAGAGAATTTTGTCGAGAGCTATATCAAATGTTGTCTCTAAATCAAAATCTAAACTGGGCCTGTAAAAAGTCTTCTTCCTTATAGAGCCGCTCCTTATTGGACGCTTACCAGCAATTCTGAGAGCTTTACGAATAATAATATGCTTTGCCAATCTGGCAAAAATTCGCCTTTTTTTCTCGCTTAGTAAATCCTTCGTAAGATAATAAGTATGAACCAAGTTTATATCATCTGTCTGGTCGATTTTTGAGAGACTTTCTTCAAGTACCTTAGCTACAATGTATGGATTTATTTGAGCTAATGATGCTAAAGCCAAAAAATTTCTATACTTTATAGCTTCTTTCGTAAGCATTTCCAAAAGGTCAGTTGGTAGAGGATAGTCTATTCTAGAGATGATATTTCTTATATCGAGACCCTCTTTGATAGCCCTGATTAGCTGGGTACCATAATGTCCTAACGTTCCGCGTAGAAGAAGAAAAGATCCTGAGGGAGTTGCGTAACTAAGGAAAACAGTTGTGTTTGTAGAGGATTCGGTTCTGGATTCTTCAAAAGAGTCATTGTCAATGTTAGGCTGATAATTATGAGAATTTGTATTCTCTAGGTCATCTCGAAAAGATGGCTGGTCAATAGAAGTAGCAGAAGAAATCGTGTTAGAGGCTTTTTTAATATTTAGCTCATTCCTCTTTATTACTTGTTTTTCACGAAAAAAGTTGTTTTTTTGGTAAATTTCCTCGACAATCTCGCTGATTATTTCTTCAACTGTTCGCTCAGATCCCTCTGTAATCTCTATTTTTGTTCCTAAAGCTATGATTGCTAATCTCTTAAGTTTATCCAATGTCAAATTATTTGGAGTCGCTATATAAATTAGCTTTGCTAAATCTATTGCTCCCCGTACAGAAGCTCCTCTTCGAATATCGGGGTGTCGCCGAGTAGCTCGTGTTACGGTAACAGCTAATTGAGCAATGTTCTTCGGAACCTTAGCTCTAAGGCAAGCAATCTCAACTTCCTCTTCTTCGCTTTGATAATCTAGCTTTATCCATATAAATCGATCCCTCAGAGCCTCTCCAATGGGAGTTACTCCCACATATTCTTCTGGATTCAATGTTGCTACTACCCAGAAGCCATCTTGTGCTTGAATCTCTCCAAGCTTAGGTATCTCAATTATGCCTTCATCTAGAGCTGGTATTAGAACGTTTTGTGCACTCTCATTTAACCTATTTATTTCATTGATAAAAAGTACTCCTCCTTCAAGCATAGCTTTTGTTAGAGGTCCGGGGACAAATGAATCCCAGTTCCATCCCTTTTTAAGAACCAGTTGAGGCTCAAAGTAACCAACTAATTTGTATTCATCAAAGCGTTCATCCCCATCTACGCGGATAAATTTTTGTTGAAAATAAGAGGCTACTGCTTTAGCTAGTGTCGTTTTTCCGACTCCTACGGGTCCCTCAATTAGTACAGGTCTTCCGATCTCCTTAGCTAAGAGAATTTCCTCAAGTTCCTGTCTTCTACCAATTATCCCAAATCTTTTTGCAATTTCTTCTATCATCTTGTTCAATTCTCCCTTTGTCATAAGTTTTCCCATCTTTACGTAACTTCTATTGTTTCTAGTATATCTCGACGTCTTATTACTCTTCGTTTAAAGTACTCCTGAACTTCCTCATAATACTTAATTAACTCGGGAGTTAAACTAGCATGGATTTTCTTTAGAGCCTCCATGAAATCATCCATAGTGACGTATTTAGTGCTTATGTCTCTCCTTAAGGCATTCATAGCAGCCTCTCTAGCTACAGCTGCGAGATCAGCTCCAGTATATCCTTCAGTCATTTTTGCTATTTTTTCAAGATCTACATCAGGAGCCAGGGGCATTTTACGTGTATGAACTTTTAGGATTTCCAGTCGGGCTTTAAAGTCGGGAGGTGGGACATATATTAATCTATCAAATCTGCCCGGTCTTAGTAATGCGGGATCTAACAAATCAGGTCTATTAGTGGCTGCAATCACTACTACGTCTCCTCTAGACTGAAGCCCGTCCATTTCAGTTAATAATTGCGAGATTACTCTCTCGCTTACTCCACTATCACCAGTGTATAATCCTCTACGAGGAGCGAGAGCATCTATTTCGTCAAAGAAAATTATAGCGGGAGCTGCCTGACGTGCTTTTCTAAAGATTTCTCTTACGGCCCTCTCGCTCTCTCCAACCCACTTACTTAGCAACTCCGGTCCTTTGACACTGATGAAGTTAGCTTCACTCTCCGTGGCTACCGCTTTCGCCAGTAACGTCTTGCCACAACCGGGTGGACCATAAAGGAGAACGCCTTTAGGCGGCTCTATTCCCATTCTCTCAAAAGCTTCTGGGTACTTTAATGGCCATTCGATAACTTCTTGGAGTTGTTTTTTAACATCCTCTAATCCTCCTATATCGGTCCAGCGGACATTTGGTATTTCAGCATAGATCTCTCTTAGAGCGCTTGGGCGTATCTCCTTTAATGCTTCCATGAAATCTCTCATCGAAACCTTAAGATGCTGTAGTTTCTCCTCTGGTATAGGATCTGGAGAGTTTATATCAATAGCGTACTCTTTTAGGAATCTTCTCAAGGCATTCATAGCAGCTTCTCTAACTAGTGCAGCAAGATCAGCGCCAACGAATCCATGAGTCATTTCTGCGAGTTTTTTCAGATCTACATCTTTGTCTAGAGGAACGCCCCGAGTATGTATCTTTAATATCTCATACCGTCCCTGAATATTGGGTACTCCTATCTCTATTTCTCTATCAAATCGACCTGGTCTCCTTAAAGCTGGATCAAGAGCGTTTATTCTATTAGTGGCTCCAATGACAATAACGTTTTCTCTAGGCTCTAGACCATCCATCAATGCAAGAAGCTGAGAGACAACCCTTTTCTCAACATCACCAGTAACTTCAGATCTCTTTGGAGCAATAGCATCTATTTCGTCAATGAAAATTATTGCAGGAGCATGCTTCTTTGCTTCTTCAAACAGTCTTCTAAGTCTCTCTTCAGATTCACCATAATACTTACTCATCACCTCTGGACCACTAATGGAAAGGAAATACGCGTCAGTCTCGTTAGCTACAGCTCTGGCTAATAATGTTTTTCCAGTTCCAGGAGGACCATATAATAATATGCCTTTTGGTGGATCAAGATTAAGTCTCTGGAATAATTCTGGATGCTTTAATGGCAGCTCTACTAATTCCCTAATTTTTTGGATGGCATCATGGAGACCACCTATATCCGCATATGTAACCCCTGTTCCGCGTCCTCTTCCAGGAGCTCGTGGCCTAAACTCTACAATGGTATCTTCTGAAATAATCACAATGCCTTTGGGCTCCGTAGATACTATCACATAAGGTGCGCGTTTGCCTAATATAGTTAAGTAAATAGTATTTCCCTCAACAATAGGAATATTACGAAGAGAGAGCTTTATCTCTCGACTTACATCAAATGGGACTATAACAGATAAGGGTGAGAGAGGAGCAATAATGACGCGACGAGCTCTACTTGTCTTAGCTTTATAGACATAAACGTAATCGTTTATTTCAACTCCAGCATTTTCGCGTAAATATCTATCAAGTCGAATGAAATCCTCATCTTCCTCTCCATAACTTGATCTATCAGGCCAAGCATACGCAGCAGCTAGTTTCTTTCCTTGAATAGCTATCACTTCACCAGTAACAATACCTAATGCATCCATTTTAGATTTAGGTAATCTTGCTCGGAAACGACCAATGTCCCGCGGAGATGCCTCGATTACTCTTAGTTTTAGTTTTCTCTCGTTACTGCCTCCGATGATACTCATAAAAATTCCCACCTTTATGGCTTGGAGTTTCATACCTTTAAAATAATCATATACGAATTTCTTAACACAAGAATTTTTAGGTATTATTAAATACTTGAGATGAAAGCTAACTTCGAATGCTTTTTTAAAGTTAAGTACTCAAGAAGAAAATGGTGTTGATCATGAGAAAAGCTTGGGCTGTCACTGTGTTATGGCTATTATTAATAGTGCCTATGGCAACAGTGGCTATGCAATCGAATATCATTAAGAAGAGCTTCGAGAAAAATGTAGAAGTGAGAATTCACAACAAAAATGTGCTAAGAAACTATCATTCTTCTCCATTCTACACGATGATGCAAACTAATGAATCAAGTGATCTTGATATAGAAAAATTAATTGATTACATCGAATCTCTAAGGACAGACTATGGAGCCTTTCCTCTAAGAAAATATGATGATGCATACATTAACGCTACGTTCTATGGAATAATGGCGCTGTATCTTGTAGGCAAGATTGAAGATGTCACTGGTGAGGATTTATCGAATTTTCTTAAGCTCCTTTACGCAGAAGATATAGGTGGCTTTAGAGATTGGATAGGAGGGAATGTGAGCATTAAAGCCACGGCGTACGCATTAATGGTAATGAATTTGACAATGGTAGACTTTGATAGTTTCAATAAAACAAGGACTGAGCAGTACTTATTGAGTCACGTAACCGACACTGGCATTGCTGAGAATAATTCTTCTCCCGATCTATACACGACAGTTCTAGGAGTTCTCGCATTGCAACTACTGAAGTCGCAAAAAGCAAACTTTACCCGACTTGCAGAGATTATGGAGAAGTATTATTCGGATGGGGTCTTCGAGGACAACTCCACCGCTGTAAGTAACTTGGTAGAGACTTTCTTTGCGATAAGGGTATTAAGTGTTATTGATGAACAGTTTGTAGAGAAGGAGAAAGAAAAGATAATTACTACAATTCTCAAGAAATGGGCTCACTGGGGAAGCAATAACTTTTGGGTTGGTTTCGGTGAAAAAGAACCGTCAGTCTTTGAAACTGGATTAGCTACTGACCTACTATACGCGCTGGGTTATGAAAACTCGTCACTTTATGAAAAGATAATAATTTTCGTCAATGAGAGCCAAAGTGCTGTAGGAGGCATTAAGAAATCGCCTCTAGATTCCAATGGGGAAAATATTTTCCAAGCTTTTGGGGCTATCTTAACTTATTTAGTAACAGGTATTTATGAGAACTATCTAAAATTTGAACATGAAGTGTCTCCGGGGGAGCAAATCGCCATCGATTATCCAGAATTGATCGAAGTCCGAGTCAAGGCTCTATTCATTAATAATGATCTCGACAATTTTGAATTAAGATATAGTCTTCAACCAGTAGGAGAAAAAGGATATCTAATATTTGATAATGTCTCTGAGTATTTTGTTACATTTGTTCCGAATATTCTTGGTTTCGGAAACTTTACGCTGTCCATAGAACTATCTCAAGCATTTCCGCTATTCGCTAAAAGAGCTTTTATGTATCATGCATCGTTTAGAGTAGGTTATCAACTAGAAATACTGGTAAGCAAGACTGCTCATCCGGGAGAAAGTGTACTAATTCGCACCAACGTCACATATGCTAATGGAAGTTTTCCTCAAGAAGGAAGAGTAAGCATATCAATTCATTACTCAGAAGAGGAAGTCCTTACATATACTGATTTAATAAACAAGACCGTTGAGATCAAATGGAACGTTTCGCCCACAGCGCCTCTTGGGTATTATAGAATTGAGTTCAGGGTAAATGATTCTCACGGCTCCAATCACACATTTGCCCGAAGAAACATTCTGATAAACGATTCAATATTAATTAGCTATGAGGGTCTTAAGGAAGAGTACAGCCTAGGGAGCCCGCTACAATTTAACATCTCTTTACGGTATAATTCTTCAGGAATGGAGATCCCCTCCAGATCTAATGTATCGCTGGAATTAGAGTATGAAGAGGGAACATGGATAAAAATTAAAGGCTCATGGGTAGATAGAGGCCTCCTAGTAATTAATGATTCATTGCCAGCAAGATTACCTCCTAGTGAAACCTTCATTGCAGAGCTGAGAATAGTATGGCAAGAAAACTTTGCCCAACAGTATCAACTCTTCCAACTTAATATAACACTGAATGACTTAGCGATAAGGCTTGCAGATCAAGCTAAAGGACTAGAGTTTGTACTGGGCGAACAAATAATCTTATATGCAGAATTATTAGCAAATAATAGCGGAGCAAGGATAGAAAACGCATCAATTAACTTAAAAGTTCTAGGAACTGGCGAGTTCTCTAATATGACTTGGGATATCGTCAAATTAGTCTACAATGAGTCCCAAAAAATATATTTAGCTAATTTCACAGTGAATCCTAATATCCCAGCAGGAAATGTCTCCTTGGAGTTTGAGATATTCCTACCCCATAACAATTCTAGGACAATTATAAGATTAATCGATGGCAAGAATAGACTTAGAGTTAATGTAATTGGCTACCCAGAATTAGAGAATATCATAAAGCCTCCAGTAGCCTACGTTGAAGAAGAAGTAACAATTGATCTTATAGTTGTTTGCAACATTACTAAGAAGCCCTTAAGTGATCTGGTTATTGTTGCTAACGTATCTAAGGGAGAAATCACTGAAAAAATCGGACTATACGAGGTAGGGGTGGGGGTATATCGATTCTCCTTCATTCCAAAGGAACAGGGTGAATATAACATAACAATATACAGGGCTAGCGATAAATTCCTATTAGGTAGTCTAAGCCTTAGTGTTAAGGAAAGAAAAGGCGTGCTTGCAAGGTTCTTTGAAGCTTACGGATCTATTCTTATGGGTTCTCTTATAGTTGGTTTATCGATTCTATACGTATTTGTATGGATATATTTCGGAGGAAAAATACCTAAACGATACTTATTGAGGAAAAGAGAAAAGAAATAAGCATTTTTTATTTCTATGCGATTTTCTTTTTTACAAATCTTTCAATCCTATTGATAGCCTCTTCTAACATGTTAATGGGGGGTAGGAATACCATTCTAAAGTGATTGACTCCGTAACTACCAAAACCAGAACCATGCACCACTAGAACTTTTTCCTCTTTGAGCAAATCAATTACAAAATCTTTGTCCCTGTTCTTGTAGGCTGGTATATCTATCTTAGGGAATATGTAGAAGGCTCCCCTTGGCAACTGAGCAGAAATTCCATCTATTTCATTTAATCGCTTATGCGAGTAGTCTCTTTTCTCTCTTAGTTTATTAACTAGAACCTTAATATGATCCTGCGGACCTAGCAAAGCGGCGATTGCGGCTCGTTGTGCGGGGGTAAATCCAGAAATTCTAACAAGCAAGTATTTCATCATAGCTTGCCAAATTTCCGAAAGCGCTCCCTCTGGATCCCATTTATAGACATATCCTACTCGCCAACCCGTAGCTAGGTATACTTTACTCAGTCCATAGAAAACAAGGGTTGGGACATCGTTAGCTAATTTTGCAGCATTAGGGGCTTTTTCTCCCTCAAATACGATGCGATCATAGATTTCATCAGAAATTACGAAGAGAGAATATTCTCCAGCGATATCGATTATTTCTCTTACTTGTTTTGAAGAATACAAAGCACCAGTGGGATTATTAGGATTAATTATAACAATTGCTCTAGTCTTATCAGAGATTTTTCGTCGGATGTCGTCGATATCTGGTACCCATCCCTCCTCCTCTATTGTTCTATATTCAACGGGTCTGATCTCGAAAAACTCAGCTGCAGAAATGTATGGGGGATATGTTGGGCTAGGAACTAATACCTCGTCGCCAGGACGTAGAGCAGCAAAAACAGCCATTATCGCTTCTGCAGTACCATTTGTTACCAGAACGTCATCGGGAGAGATACTAACTCCATTATCTCTCTTCTCTCTTTCAACAATAGCGTTTCTTAGTTCGGGAAGACCTAGGCTATGAGCATAGAAGTTATAACCCTCTTTAATAGCTTCACAAATAGCATCCTTTAAGTGCTCTGGTATATCGAAATCATATTTTAATGGGTCTCCTATATTTAGGTATAATATTTCCTCCCCACTCTCTCGTTTAACTTTTTCAGCAAGACTCACGAGTTCTCTAATTGCATACGATATCCTAAGTGCACGCTCAGAAGCCTTAATCATCTTTTTATTCATTTAATCACACCCAAAGTATAGTGGTTATTTCAAATCCTTTTGCCATTTTTAGTCTCAAATATTTATTTATGGGTCTAGAGTATTTATTCACGAGATAATAACCCCGAGAAAGATCGGATGAATTATGACTGATAATATCATTGAAGCGTAGCTACATACGTGCAATAAAGAGCTCTGAGGGAGTTGTGATGAATGCTAAAAATCTAGTAGGAGGTCCCATAAGTAAGGAACTAGTAAACCTAAGGAGACAATTCCATTATTCTGAAGATGTAATTCTTCGTCTCTCAGTATATTATGGAATCTTCAGAGCAATAAGAATTATCAAGGCGCTACGTACACCCCCCAAAAACTTGGCTATTCGTGTTAATACGTTAAGAGCTGATCCGGATAGAATCGTCGAGGAATTAAGATCAGCTGGAGTGAACATCTATCCATCAAGAGTATTTCGTGATGTGCTGTTCATACGCGTAGAAGGACCCTTTGAAGTAAAAAAAGTCGAAAAAGAGGTGGTTGTGAAAGATAAAAGTGCTGAAGGGATACTACTTGGGGCAAATCTATACGCACCAGGCGTCTTGCGAGTAGGTGAGGGTGTTGAGATTGGAGATGAGGTAAACGTAGTGACCAGATTTGGTGAGGTAATCGCTTACGGTATCTCGAAAGTATCTCATACGGAAAAGAATCTAAAAGGAATAGTAGTTGAAGTAAAAGAAAGTATCTACAGAATTCCTAACTTAAAAACTCTGCGACCCTTTATGATTGGGGACGCTTACATAGCCAGCATGGCTTCTACACAAGCATTAAAGTGGCTTAACCCAAGCGAGGACGAGAAAATCCTTTGTGTATCTCCTTCCGCTGAAGATCTAGCCTATATTATTCAGTTAACTCACGGAAGAGCAGACATTACAGTAGTTAGTAAAACCGAACTTGAAGATTTGAGAATAAGGGAAGCGCTAAAAAAGATGAGATTAGAATCATTTGAAAAAAGAATCAAATGGCATGTTGTGGAGTATAAATACTTAAAGCTAGAAAATGAAGCGTTTGACACGGTAATTGTATCGCCTCGTAATTCTAAAATAGGCTTAAGACCTCGGATAACAGCTTTTCTAAAAGAAGAGGATATTATAAGGCTCTCAAGACTTGCTAAGTTACTCTTAGACAAAATAGTCCCAGCAGTTAGAAAAGGGGGAAGAATCCTTTATATGGTGCCGAGTCTCGACCCTGCAGAAGGTGAATTTATTACGAAATATCTAATAGAAACATGGAATTTAGAACCAATTAAAGGGGACTTTAGATGGGGTGGACGGGGATTAAAAGAGATTCCTGGCGGAGATAAGGCATTAAGGACTTATCCAGATATTCATGACGATATAGGGTTCTTTGCATCTCTTTTACAGAAGCCTTAAAAAGTTAACCTTAACAAAAGTGTGTTTATTCAGTACAGTAATTTTTCTTATCAACCACCTTATGGATCACGGTGTATAACTTGGCTTCTAGCTTTAGTGAAATCGAATTGAACAAGATAAGAATAATGTTTCTTTTTCTTGCGCAAAAGTTAGGAGGAGAAAGTGGTCTTCAAATAGCTGCTGCTTTGCTAAGCAATGGAAATCTGACAGAAGAGGAAATTGCAAAAATAACAGGGTTACCATTAACTGATGTTAGAAATATTATTGCTACGTTCAAGAGTGAGGGCTTGATTTTCTCAATAAAAGAAAGAGATCCTGAAACTGGTTGGACTCTAAATTATTGGAGTACTGACCCCCTAATAATCTATAGAGCATTCAAAAATAGGCTGAAACAAGCAATTTATAACCTATCCCGATTAGCCGAGCTGTTAGAACGAGAGGAAATCTATGTTTGCCAAGAATGTGGGCACAAAGTTTTAGGAGAGGAAGCCGAAAAAACGAACTTTACATGCCCCGTATGTGGTGCAGAGCTTAAGAGACAAGAAGAATTACCGGACTTTAAGGAAGTAATAAAAGAAGTCAAAAGAGTTTATGAAGAATTAGGACTCTAAAGAGTGCCAATATTATGTAACGTATTTATCGATTATCTCATCAAGTTCTGCTTCGGAAAGTATTACTTTCCACTCTCCTTTATTGAGTGTTACGAGACTCTTACTTACTTCCTCGATAAGATATAGAAGAGCTTTTCGTGTATCGATATCCTCAACTGATAAGTCCTTATCAGAAAAAGTATAGCTGACTTGGCGCCATTTATTAGGACCTATCTCATATAACCCGTATAAATAATCGGGAGTTGCTATAATTATTCCAGGTTTAAGTAATCCCTCCCTAAAATGTTTCTTTATTTCTTCTTTTCCCGGCATATTTTTACACCGCGAAAAAATTTGGAAATTTTTTCCACACAATATAGATAATTTTAGATAAAAATTATAACTCCCCAATTTTTACACTTTTTTCAATATTTCCTTCAATATCCTTATGTTTTCTTCGTGAGTAGATTTTCTCCTTTTATCTACTGGAATACTCAGTTTTCGAGCTTCTTCGATAGTTAAACCAACAGTAGCTAATTCCTTGAGCGAAAAACCTTTTCCTTTTCGCTTCTTTCTTAGAAGTGGACTCTTTACTATTGGGTATATCTCTTCTGCATTAGTCAATTCTAACACACCTCCTTTTCTCTGAGTTTTTTAAGAGCTTCTTTTATTATGTCGAAGTGATCAAATGCTAATCTTATTTTTCCTTCAAGAATTTCATGTATTGGTACCCAGAGAGTCTCTTTTGCATCACTATATGCTTCAGCATTATAACTCTTTGCTTTACAAAGATATGCTATAGACACAACGTGTCCGCGAGGATCCCTATCTGGTCGCGAAAAAACGCCCACGAGATCAATAATTTCCACACTTAAGGAAGTTTCTTCCAGAACCTCCCTTTTACAAGCGTCTTCTGTTGTTTCTCCCCACTCTACGAAACCACCTGGGAGAGCATAATGATCCTTGTAGGGTTCATTACGGCGTTTTATTAAAAGAATTTTTTTGCAGTCAGAGCTCAGGACTACAGCGTCAACAGCTAAGTAAGGAGAGCGTTGCTCTTTCATATTGAATCATCTTCCTAAATATAGTTCACTTCGCAAAATACGGCTGAATAATTTAAGAATGGAAAACACTAGTGATAAAAGGTATGTTGAATGGTTATTAACGCTCTAGCTGGTGGTGCTTGAAAATGGCTAAGATACGACTTAAGAGAAAGGAGAAAAAAACGAAGAAGTTAAGGGGAAAACGCTACGCTGGTTATGGACAGGTTAGCGGCGGACATAGAGGCAAGGGACAACGAGGAGGAAAAGGGAAGGCAGGTATTAAGGACCATAAGAAACCTGGGCTTCTAAAGGAAGGTTACGAATACGGATCCAGAGGTTTTACTCCTCATGGACCCTTTAGGATAGAGCGTGCTATAAATATAGGTAGGCTTATAGAATTGGCAAAAAGTGGTAGAATACGTAGCGAGAATGAAAACGGAAAAATAGTAGTCGATCTTAGAGGTATGGGTGTAACAAAGGTCCTCGGGGGAGGCGCCGTCAAAGATCCAGTAAAATTGATCTTAGATGACAAGATTGCTTTAACTGAAAGAGCCAGAGAGAAAATTGAGGCCGCGGGCGGCGAAGTATTAATTCCTAACCAGTAATATTTAAGTAATTAGAAATACTGGCAAGAAGGGGGTTTTATGCCTTCACTTTTTCTTAGAACAGTAGCTCCTCTTGCGCGTATCGTTCCCTCTGTTAAAAAGCCGGAGAGAGATCCTGGATTCCGAACAAAGCTCATCTGGACAATTGTCGCCGTAGTTATCTACATGATAATGAGTACAGTTCCGCTATATGGTATAGAGCGAGAAGCGGGGGTTGATATTTTCTGGACTTTAAGGGTGATATTAGCCAGTACAAGGGGTACATTAGCGGAACTCGGAATAGGCCCCATAGTAACGGGTGGTTTAATCTTAGAAATTCTCGTTGGTAGTAAGATGATAAACGTTGATCTAACCGATCCCGCTGAGCGACAATTGTTTAATGCTGCCAATAAAGCAATGGCTGTCATAATGACTATTTTTGAAAGTGCTGCATACATTATAGGAGGAGCTTACGGGTCACTGAAACCTGGTCAAGCATTACTGGTTTTCATCCAGCTACTATTTGCTGGTATTGTAATTATTCTTCTTGATGAGATGGTTCAGAAAGGTTGGGGATTTGGTTCGGGGATTTCATTATTCATAGTAGCGGGGGTTGCGGGTAGAATAGCATGGTCTTTGTTCTCTGTTAGTATTAGTGATGACAATCTTTTCTATGGTATAATACCTGCACTAATACAGACTCTTACAGATAAGGACAGAAGCTTTAGAGAGATCATACTAAGATATAATGCGCCAGATTTAGTGGGATTGTTGACAACTATCGGTATTGCGATCATCATTATATATTTGGAGGCAATGACGATTGAGATTCCTGTTGAAAGCAGTATATACCGATTTAGGTTTAGGTATCCGATAAAGTTTATGTACTCATCTAATGTGCCAGTTATCTTAGCTGGAGCATTGTTCGCTAACATAATGTTCTTTTCCCAGTTAATATGGAGCAAATTCGAGGGCAACTTCTTCGCTTCATTACTTGGTAGCTGGATAGTTGAGAATGGACGACCAATCCCTACTGGTGGATTGGCGTATTTTACTGTTCCGCCGCAAGGATTACTTTGGTCTGTGCAACATTATTATCAAGCAATCGGATATATAATCCTAATGACAATCTCTTGTTATTTCTTCTCAATAACTTGGGTAGAAATAGCGGGAATAGGTCCAGATCGCATTGCTGAACAATTATTAGCGTCCAATCTGAGCATCCCTGGAGTTAGAAGAACGAAATCTCATATGGCTAGGTATCTAGACCCCTACATTAGAACGGCAGCATCATTATCTGGGGTCTTGATAGGTTTAGTAGCTGGTATCGCAGATGTTCTAGGAGCCTACGCATCTGGGTCGGGAATACTTCTAGCAGTTAGTATATTAAAGAGCTTGTATGAGGAGATAGCTACAAAGTATGCAGAAGAAATGACACCGTTCTTTAAGAGAGTATTCCTCGGTCCTCTAGCGCGATGAAGATGTTCTCTTCAGTATTGTAGAGTTTTTATATAGTTTTTTATCCTCACTTAATTCCATAGGAGTTTATGATGATGGACTAGGGAGGTTTTTTAAGTGTGGAGACCAGAACAGTTTGCTGGTTATGATCGCTCAACAATTCTTTTCTCTCCAGATGGGAGAATAATACAAGTCGAATATGCTAGAAAAGCCATGCAAAGAGGCACAATCTCAGTAGGAGTTGTTGCTCGTGACGGAGTTGTACTATTAGGACGCAGGAAAATGGATGTACTAGTTCTACCAAACAAGAAGATTTACCAAATAGATGAACACGTAGGTGCGGTATTCTCTGGATACTCAGCAGATGGGAGAGCGCTAATAAATTATGCGAGAGAGCGTGCGCAGATATATCGATATGTTTATGGAGAGCCTATCGACATAGAGCTGCTTGGACAAGAAGTGGCTGAAATGATGCACCAATATACCCAATTTGGAGGCGCGCGACCTTTCGGCTGTGGATTAGTAATAGGAGGAGTTGACATTACTGGACCTAAAGTGGTATACATAGATCCTGGAGGAGCCTTAATGAGGTGGATCGCTGGTGCTATCGGGGCCAACAAAGACAAAGCTGAGAAATTCCTTAGAGAATTCGTAGAACAGAACGGCGGAAAATTGGATATAGAACTCAAAGAAGCCATTATACTAGGTTTAACGGCGGTATTACTAGCTAACCCAGAAGATATAAAGCCTGACGAAATAGAGCTAGGGTATATAAAAAAGGGCGAAACATTCGTAATAAAGACAGCTAATGACCCGGAAATTCTCCCGCTACTAGAAGAAGCCAAAAAGAAAGCAGCGGAATGGAGGAGCAAAGTAGGAGCCGAAGAAGCACCAGAGGGGACCTCTGAAGAAGGAATGGTCTAAAAACCTTTAATTTATCCTTTTCTAAAAACTCTTGGTTACGTTCTCTCTCATCTTAAGTAAGACATTTTCTTTCATATCGAAACTAGGAATTTTATACAAGTGAGAGTGAGTAAAATAGCCTTATAGGCATTAATCTTTTTGCTTTGCAAAATTCTTCAACAGAATATTTTCATAAAAAACAAAAATAAGTTTAGAGAGAATTAGCAATGGGAAAAGAAAAAATTGGTAAAATTCTGGGAAGAGAAATTATTGGCTCCGCTGGGATTATTGCGCCTTCTTGATCTCCTGGACGACTCCTACGGCCACTAGCTGTCCCATTTCGGGCCGTGGGGGCGTGAACCCCCACGGTATCCCGTACAGCGAAGCGCCCTAATGGTGGGAATTCGCTGAATTTCTCGATGACTGATGGTTTGATTGGTTCGAGCTCTACTAGGGCGTATTCTCCTTTCTTTATAAAGCTTGGATTTTCTTCTAGTAGTTCGCCTTTTGGTCCGTACTTTGCGTGTAAGTGTACGAACCTAGTAGCTACTTGTAGTGTATGCGCATGCATTACGGGTGTGTAACCAGCACTTATGCTTGTTGGGTGCCAGATGACCCATACTCTAGCTAGGAATGTACCATATCCTGGTCCAACGACTGTTGGTGGGTTATCGGGATGACCCATGACGTCACCACGTTTGACTTCGTCGGCCGATATTCCTTTGAGGTTTACGCCTACGTTATCTCCTGGTACTGCTTCGTCTAGGGGTTCGTGGTGCATCTCGATGGATTGTGCGATTGTTTGCTTTCCTAGAGGCTGGATTATTACTTGGTCTCCTTTCTTTAGTTTTCCAGTTTCGACTCTTCCAGTTACTACTGTTCCAACACCCTTTATCTTGAAGACTTTCTGGATGGGCATTCTGAACGGCTTATCGACCATTGGTTTGGGTGGTTCAAGGAGGTCGAGGGCTTCGTATAGTGTAGGTCCGTCATACCAAGGCATGTTAGGAGACTTCTCCTTCAGGTTGTCTCCTAGTAGTCCGCTTACAGGTATCACGGCTTTTATTTGGTCTGGCTTGTAACCGATGCCTGTTAGGAATCTTAGCATTTCGTTCTTTATTTCTTCATAGACCGATTTGTCCCAGTTCACGGCATCCATTTTGTTAATGAGAACAATCATTTGATCGATCCCTAGTGTCTTAGCTAAGATGGCGTGCTCTCGTGTCTGTCCTCCTAGAGCATATCCAGCTTCAAACTCGTTTCTTTTAGCGGAAACTACTAGAATCGCCGCGTCTGCTTGACTTGCACCAGTAATCATGTTCTTGATGAAGTCTCTGTGTCCAGGGGCATCGATGATTGTGAACATGTACTTTGGTGTTTCGAATTTGAAGTATCCTAGGTCTATTGTAAGTCCTCTCTTTCTTTCTTCTGCGAGTTTATCTAGCACCCAGGCGTACTTCCAAGATTCTCTTCCGATTTGCTTTGCCTCTTCCTCGTACTTCTTAATTACTCTATCATCAATCGCGCCTACTAGATAGAGGAAGTGTCCTACGGTGGTGCTCTTTCCATGGTCTACGTGCCCGATAATAACTAAGTTTATGTGTGGTTTCTTTCTAGCCATTTTTACTCACCCGTATTTCGTGAAGGATAGTAATATCTTTTAAGATTGTTACCTTTAAAACCTTGATGGATCTTTATCTCCTTTAAACTCCCTCCTAGCGGTATTTAAATCATTTCCATCTATCATAATCAATTCCCCAGCTATATCAGCTCTAAATCCGCTTAGAAACCTATACCTCTTACCCAGAAATAGTACGGGGTATGCTGTCTCCTTCCGCAGTGCTAAGGGAATAGTTAATATTAAAAACAAAAATGCTAGAAAGCGTTAGTTATAGTCGTCGCAATTAATTCAATGAGGTTGTGGTCATGAGTTTAAAAGTCGAAATGCTCTCTAAATTTGAGAATAAGTTGCTATTCAGAACAGAGTATCGCTTTCGCGTCGTTCATGATGCTCAGGGTACACCATCCAGGAAGATTGTTAAGGAAACTATTGCTAAATTACTAAATATCCCAGAAGACTTAGTAGTTATTCGAAATATTAAAACACCATTTGGTGTAAATGAGTCAATTGTGGAAGCTTTTGTTTACGATTCGCGGGAGAAAATGTTGGAAATTGAGCCAAAGCATATACTAATTAGGAATGGCATCTTAAAAGAAAAAGAGGGTGAATATAATGGGTAAGAAAGTTAAGAAGAAACAAAGGATAAGAAAGCGTGCTGGAAAGAAGAAAAAACATAAGAAGAAGCCATATGCTGAGATAAAAGGTAAGAAACTATTTGTGATTTCCCACTTGTACCGAGTAGAGAATGGAAAGCTAGTTAGATTACGAAAGTTCTGTCCAGTGTGCGGCCCTGGAGTTTTCCTTGCAGAACACCCAGATCGATGGAGTTGTGGTCGTTGCGGATACACTGAGTGGAAAACAGTAAAAGCTGCTGCGAAGGCGAAGTAGCCTCAGACCTTCGAGGGCTCTTCATGATTTTTCGGTGGGGCCTGTTCTCTTCATCGGCATAGATTCCCAGCGCCTAATCATTCATTTATACTTAATGTATCATCTCTGACTAATTAAGTATGACTCTCAAAAATCTACATAATCTAAAGTTTATTCGCATTATCCCTAAGCATTCCTAAGACGTGCATTTAGGGCTCCTATCATTGAAATATACGTGGTAAGGAATTTCAACTCTCTCGCTTTGGAGAAATACTGGTGTTCTTAATGTTAAGGAAAAGTTATGATTATGATGTGCTAATTGCTGGTGGAGGCTTTGCTGGGAGTTTTCTCGCCTATAAGTTAGCCTCAGAGAGTTTTCGAGTTGCTCTATTTGAGTATAAGAAAAATCAAGATTTTCTGGGTAATAAAGCTTGTGGAGGCTTATCTTCGCAGAAAGTAATTGACTTTTTGAAGGAAATGGACATTGATGTTGAAAATGTCGTGGATGAGTCTTTTAAGCACATAACAATTTTTGACGAGAGGTTCAACGAACTTTCTCGCATTAGACTCGATTTAGTCCACATAAATAGAGAAAAACTCGGCCAAGAGATACTTCAGCGATTAAAAGAAGTCGGCGTGGGCGTTTTTACTTGTAAAAAGGTTGAGAATCTTGTCCTTGAGAATTCCTATGTTAGTGGATTTATGCTGAGTGATGAGAAAGTTCAAAGAGGCCTAGTCACCATTGATGCTACAGGATTTAATGCAACTCTCAGAAAAAGACTAACGGGATACTTGCCGGAGACAGAAATTAGCCTTAATGATCTAATTGTTGGGGGAGTAGATGAAATTCCAAACACCTCTGATTTTGAAACACCCACAATAATCCTCTCGAATACTTTAGCCCCCGGAGGATACTGCTGGATAACTCCATTAGAGAGAAAAACTATTATTGGTCTCGGTTTGACCCCTCTTCCAGATGGTGTGTCATTAAGTGATAGATTGGTGTATTTGCGGAGAATTCTAAGAATCAAACAGAGACCTGCAAGAAGATTATATGGAGTGCTCCCGATTCGTAGACCTTTATCCTCCAGTGTTTTCAATGGATTTATGGTTTTAGGTGATGCAGCTTCTCATGGTAACCCTGTTTTCGAAGGCGGAATATACGGAGCTCTATATGTAGCTAAGGTTGCCAGTAACGTTTTGATAGAAACTCTTAATAGTTCTGATAATCCTCCGTCTACTAATGATTTATGGGAATTTAACATTAGATTCATGAGAGATCGTGGCTGGATGCTGGCTATGTTAGATGCTCTACGGATTTTTGTGCAAAAGTTCTCTCCCAAAAATTTGTATTTATTCGCTTCAGCGCTCCCAGAAAGGATGTCTTTTGATCTAAATACTATACTGCACGTTAGTCTTGCATTACTGACAAATATTCTTAAACCCAGAATTTTTTGGAGCTTGGTAGATATAGCGCGGTACACAGCAATTGTTCAGGATCTTTATTTGAATTACCCCCATAATCCAGAAAAAATTTTTGAGTGGACAAACCGTGTGAATGCTATTTTCGATAAAATAAAGAAAAAGAAAATTACGATTTAACCACTCATTAGTTGATCTTCTAGGCTTTCCGTGCTTTCATCTGTTTCTATTGATTCTTCTAGTTTTCTACGAACTTCGTCACATATTCCTAGAATCTCTTCCACTCCCTTATTTTCTAGCCACTCTTTATATTCTTCCGCACGTTTCTTCGCGAAGTCTGCCAAGTTTTGCGAAATTATTCCCTCATTCACGTATCTTTCCAATTTTTGCGAATCTAGGATCATTACTTGGTTCTCCTGCGTAAGAACCACATCTATTTCGAGATCTATATATCGGAAGCCATCGTTGCCGGGCTCTATTGGCGTGTTAATATTGATGTAAATTCCTTTCAAATCATTCTCTATGGAGAAGTAGGCTGTAATTAACTTGTCATCAAATAATCTAACAATCGTTACTCCATAGTCGCCAGCTTCTTTAGGAGCTCCTATACCATCGTAATACCCACCAGGCATAAATCTCCTATGTAGCCTGTACTCAACTCTTTCAGTATCAGTATTCTTACGCATTATTATCTTCGCGGGCCCTAGTATTACTTCCCGACCATAGATCTTTATATGGTGAATCTTTATTACTCTACCTTCTGAGAATAAAATTTCGTTAGTAAAATACTCTCTTAGGGCATTATTTATCTTCTCTATTGAGATATGTTGAGATAGATACTTCTCTGCAAAATCTACTAATCTCGTAATATTGTTACCATATGTCTTAAACAGATGATGATACTTAACTGTGTTGAATACTTGTGCACGTATCTCATCAAGTTTAGTCTTGCTCATAAATGGGAATTCCACTGTGACTATGTCGAATCCATTTCTCAACTTCACAAGCGCTGGAGAATTTTCTGCTAGTTCTTGTAATTTTTCTGCTTGTTCATGTAGGATCTTAATTTCTTCCTGTAACTCCTCTAGTTCCGCATTCGCTGCACCAGTTCTCCATACAATTCCCCAACCATCTGGTCTTAGGATTTTTCCAAGCTCCAGTAATTTGTAACGAGCTCCTCCCTTAATTTTATGAGAAACCCGTACTGATTCTTCTGGAATCAATACAGCAAAGTCGCCGGGGATAGTTATTTTCATGGACACGATCGGTAATCCGTTCGAATTTGGATTTTTTACCTCAACTAATACTGTATCCCCCAATTTTAATGATTGTTTCGTAGCTTCTTCAACTGGTAGCAAACCATCAAGATTTGGTGTTAGTTTTACAATGTATCCTCCAGAGGGTGCAGGTCTATAGATTATCCCTTTGTAAACCGCTCCTTTCTGGACTTTTGATTTATGAACTATCACATCCAATAATTCATCAAAAAGTATTTTGCTCACTCTGTCAGTCATCTCTGATAAACTCTCTATTATAACACCATGTTTATCAGGCTTGTCTACAATGTCAATTTGCGGAGAAAGATAACGAACCGTTGATAGAGAAAACCTTTTAGCAACAACTTCACTTGGCTGTATTATCTCAAAACCATTATCGAGAAAAATCTTTGTTAGCGCGGTTGCGTAGATGCCCCTAATCCGAACCCTTGGTTTTTCACTTTTACGCATAGGAATTGATAGGGTCGCCGTTTGCACGCTTTACGCCTCCCTGAAAATTTTTCTGAAAGTTTAAAAAAGTGGGAATGAGACTTTCTAACCTTCCTCAAGAAGTTTTTTAAGATCAGCAAGATACGCATCAATTTCTTCTGGCTTGAAAAATCTTATACCTTTTTCTGTAATAACAGCAAGATCTATTCCATCGCCAGTTGCTGCGTCTCTCCTTATTGCGGATCTCAGTGCTCTAAGAGCAAGCATTATTGCTTCTTCTTGATCCATCCTATCCTTATAGTAGGCTTCTAATACACCAAAAGCTATTGGGGATCCACTACCCGTAGCCATGAATTTATCCTCTTGCACAGCTCCAGAGTGATCTAAGAAAAATATATGAGGTCCAAGAACATCTAATCCCCCTATTATGAAGTGTACCTGAAAAGGCAGCAAACTTTTGAAATAATTGTGCATAAGAATTGATGTTAAATTAGCAACTTCGCGTACTAATGGTTCTCTTTCCCTCTCTATTGTTAACCTACGAATATGGTTTTGAATCCATCTTACCAAGATCTGAGCATCAGCTACTAGACCAGATGTCGTAAATACTATTTTATTAGTTATCGCGTAGATTTTCTGTGCTCTCCTACTAGCAATAAAAGTTCCAGCGCTCGCTCTTTTATCTGCCGCAATTACAACTCCATCCTTGAAAACTAAGCCCACTGTAGTTGTTCCCTTTAGTTCCATTCTCTCCTTTATAGACAAACTCAACCCCTCCAATGCTTCTCCGTTAGTAACTAATTGCTTCGGACGAAAACATTTATTATATTTACTATTTATGTTATGGTGCGCTAACTAGTTACTAAGACGCCTATCGGGAATAAAACAATACTATTTATGCTAATTGCTCAGATCTGCTGCGTCCGGTCATTGAAATCCCAGGACCGGGTTTTCATCATGCTCTATGATATTACGTCAAATTTTTCTAAGTAAGAATATTATGGATTTTCTCAATTCAAGAGTCTCTTTAAGAACTATCTATTGCTTTATATTTCATAAAAAGATTTTTCAAGAATTAACTATACGCTAACCTTCTACACTGATCAGAAATAGGGAGTATATTACTGAAATTTCCAGAAAATCTAAGTTATGAATGATGAAATCAGGAGGGTAGTTATCAGGAAATGGGTATGGGTGAAGTTTCTATAGGATGTGCTCCTCCAAGCTTCCCCTATTAGTGAAAGTTTTATAATTGATCTCTAATTAGTAATATCTAAGACTATGGAGGATTAGGAGTCTGGGATGCGCCGGTAGTCTAGCGGAAGGATGCCGGCCTGCCAAGCCGGTGGCGCGGGTTCGAGTCCCGCCCGGCGCACCATCTTATTTCCTTCTTCTGTACCATAATGTTCTCGCTAGTATCCCTACGAATTCTTTGTGGCCGGCGATGAAGTTTAGTCGTGTGGTTGGTTCTAAGGGTCTTTTTGTGTCAATTACGATGTCGCCGCCTGCTTCTCGTATTATTAGGCTTGGGGCCGCGATATCTGGTATTCTTGTTCTTCTCCCTATATCGATGACGGCTGCTAGTTTTCCTTCTGCTGCTAAGCAAGTTGCTAGGCCTATGGATCCAAAGTGGCGTATTTTCCCGATTTTATTGATTTTATCGGCATGTTTTAGGGTATATGTTGACGTGACTTCTATGAGGGGTCTCGGTAGCGTTTTTTCTCGCGGAATTGTTAGTTTCCTTACGTTTTCTCCATTTATTAGGTATGCTCCCTTGCCCCTTATCGCCCAGTAAGTTTTTCTTAGAGAGGGTGCGTAGGCGATGCCTAGTTGGATATCGTTTAGGTGGTCATTTTCTGCGTAGGCTATGAGAGTTGCGTAGAATGGTATGCCTTGGTGAGCGTTTGTGGAACCATCGACGGGGTCGATGATTATGATGCCTTTGGAGGGATCTCCACCATAGTTCCCTTTCTCCTCACCTCGTATCTCTCCCTCAAACTGTTTTTTTCGTAGCATTTTTGCAATTCTTTCTTCAACGATGACGTCAAATAAGAATGATTCGTCACCAGATGGGTTATATCCGCGTATTCCTCTCTGTTGTAGAATCCTCTTGTAATCGATGCTACGGAGGATCTCTAGGAGAATGTCTAGGAGTTTTTCTGGATCCATGCCTGTATCCTCCGAATAATTGTGCGATCCTTATACCATAATTAAGAATAGTATTAACATCAGGAGTGCGAGGATGATATTATCCGTGAGTATTCTAAGGATAACACTAGCGTTAGCTCCAGCTACTTTCGCGTAGTATACCTTGTTAAGGATACTAGATATTGTACTAGCTAAAATCGCCTCTAGAGTCTCCTTAAAGGAGAGAGTATTTTTAGTAGCGTAGAGAGATATTACGGATAAAATCACGGCTGAGTTACTGACGAATCCTCCAATTATACTTCCCAGTAATAAGCCATGTAAAGGCATTATTTCCTCAACTAGTATTGTGAGGAACGTGATTACTGTAAAGGCTAATGTAAATTTCAGAGCTTTTTTGTATGAGAGAGGGCTCTCTAATTGTATTTCGGCTACTTTACTTTCAGAGATTACATGGAATCGTAAATATGCTAGTAAAATCCCGAAGAGAGCTGGTAGTCCCAGTAGGAGGGAAATATATTTTATAAACTCCACATCCCACCAAGCAAGTATGCTTACTAAGAAGATGGTTCTAACAATCATTGAAATGTTTACTAATAAAACACCAGTAGAGATCGCTTGGTGTATTTTATCAGAGGCATATTCCCTTGCCCCCCTTTCGAATATTCTTATTAGGTTCATTGCTGTAGCTTCAGAATTTATTAGACCACCCATTACTGTGAATGTTAATAGACCCTGCATTGGTCCGAATCGGCGTAAAATTATGTAGGCTATGAAGCTTATGAAGAGTACGAGGATTAGGAATAGGAAGAATATCCTAAGGTTGATAACATGAAATATTGGATCATAAACATCTGGAATTAAGGGGAACAATAGTAGAGCTAGAATGCCTATCTGTAAAGCAGATTTTATCTCGTTATATTCTAATCCTTGGATGAGATTTGATAATGTCTGTTTTATAGCTAGAATGAACGTTGTGAATATTGAGAGAGTTATTCCCAGTACGATGTCGCCGAACCCAATAATTGTGCCAGAGATAAAGGCAAGGGACATTGCTGTTGCTGTTGTAATACCAATATCCTTCGTATAATACATAGCTCTCAGGATTGAGTAAACAATAATTAAAACAACCGTAACAATGATACTGAAAATCAACATTTCTTTCAACTGATATTTTCTAAAATACAGGGCAGAAATAGCTCCTAGTAAAGATATTAGGCCAAAGGTGCGAATTCCGGGCATTCTTTCCCCGATGTTTGAACTGAACTCTTTCTCAGTCGAGAATTGCCTTTCTAAACCGATTATAGCACCTACGAGAAAGCCTGCAAGTATGATAAAGTAGTCGCTCTGTAGTATATTTGTATAATTCATTCCTCTTTCACCGTTTAATAAAGCTATCTAGATGATATTTTAGCTTAAATATCTTGAACAAGAATTTGTTAAGAAGAAGCTTTATCGTTAAAAAGTGTTTAAATGTTTTCAGATGGGTAAATGAGGCATAAAGAGAATGGATGAAATAAGGTTGGTAGCGCTCATTAAAGACGTTTGCTTCCCCCAATCTAAAATAAGCGTGAAGGACATAATAGATGCTGGTGGTCTTCGAGAATTTATCGAAGAAACGTATAACAAATATAAAATATCTCCAAGCACGGCGCTTAGGGTTTTTTCTGTTGGGAGAAACAAGGGCTTACTAGAGGCAATAAAAATTCTGAAGAGCATTGATGTTATTGATTTTGAAATATACTTCCTAACCCCGTTTCAAGTTCTTACCGAAGAAGATCTGGTTTTCCCATATAGAGAATGTCTAGACTCTCTAAGCATTGATGACATAAAAAAATACTTTGAAATTTTTGGTGTAGCAGATGAGGTACTAGAAATCATAGAGTCTCAACCAGACATCCTTTATATTTATGCTAACAGTAAATTGGTGAAGTTCCTTAAGTTACTGGATTATGTTCCAAAGGGAACGATCGGCATCCTAGCTATCGATACTCCCGCAGTTTCAAAATTAGAGAATCTGAAAATTGTTTACCCTACACATAAAACAATAGTTCAGTTGAAGAAAGTTGGAGCTAAGATTCGTACCGAGAATTTTGGGGGGTCCTTATTGACTCATATAGCAATAGTTCTTAACAAACTCTCAATGGAGATGAAGAGGGATAATTTTGTTAATTTTATAAGAATGGCTAAGGATAAGTCCGATTTCTTTTTTGAGGCTATATTTGGGTCGGAAGTATATAATGCAATTAAAAAAGAGATGCTACCTTCACTACTAAAGTTTCTTAAAACAAGTAGTCAGTGACGATAAAGGGTTATGTAGATCTAGCCGGTGTTCAGTGATGTGGCGAATTAATGTATTGGAGGAGCGTTGTAAGGGGTGTGGTCTTTGTATATATGTTTGTGCACCAAAAGTTCTTGAGCTCTCTCCCGACAAGATAAATTTAATGGGCTTTCACCCAGTCACACCCGCCCATCCAGAAAAATGCCTAGGATGCAGAATGTGTGAGTATATCTGTCCAGAATTCGCTATTTTCTTAACTAAAAGTAAAGAGAAGGAAGCTGAAGCTCATGCGAGAATATCCTAAGGATTCTAGAAAATACTGCGTCCTGGATACATCATCTATTCTTAGGATATTGCGTAGCAGTAAACCACTTCAAGAATGCATATTCATAATCCCATCTATCGTATTAAAAGAAATCAAGGATGTTGAAACCAAATTTCTTCTGGAAACTGGTAAAATAGCTTTCTCTGTAATAGAACCAGCCAAAAAATCTATTGAAGATGTTGTTAGAATAGCAAATCAGTTAGGCCTATCTAATGATTTATCTAGAACAGATATAAGTGTGATAGCGACAGCACTTGATTTGATCAGGAGAGGTCATGAAGTCATAGTATTTACTGAGGATTACGGGATTCAGAATCTCTGCGCGTACCTCGGTATAGAATTTGAGTCTGTTATTGATAGAAAAATCAAAGTGGTTCTTAGAGCGTACAAGAAATGCAAAATTTGTGGAGAAGTCTTTAATCCCGTGTTACTAGAATGTCCATCATGTGGTTCGAAAGATTTCATAATTATCAGAAAACGTGTGTCTCGGCTTAATACAAAGCAATCCTAGAGCCTTCTTATACTGTCTTACACGAAAGCCAACACTTCTCAGTCTCTCCATAATTCCCTTCACAATTTTTTTACCACGGTATTTTTCCTGAGGATTACCCGTGTACTGGAAAAGCATACCACCAGGCTTCAAAACTCTGAAAATTTCTTGGAAAAAGTCTCTAGAATATAGTTCTCCTGCCAAGGAATATCTGGGAGGATCATTAATAATTCTATCAAAATAATTCGTTGGTAATTTAGTAATAGCGACTAAAGCATCTTCAAGGATAATCGGTATCTTCTCAAGCTCGTAGGACCATGGATTATACTCAGCTAGCTCTAAAACGTTACGGTCCTTCTCAATCGTTAGAACATCTCCCCCTAAACGACTAACCCAAATAGATGTGTAGCCAAGACCAGTGCAGATGTCGAGAATTTTGGCACCCTTAAATATTTTTAGCGGGAGTACCTTTAGTTTCGCATCTAAAAAGGGTGTTATTTCCTCTGTTCTATGCATCCTTATACCATTAATCTCTATTGTTGGTGATACTCTAGGCCCTAAAGCGATTAGTTGGTAAAAATGATTATTCGAGTAACTCATTAAGGGTTTTTCTTGATCATCTTCTATGGCAAATATCCGGTGAGGCCATTTACTAAATCTCTCAAGTGCTGATATGGATAAGTAGTAGTTTTTTCCAAGGTACTGAAATGTAATATTATCCCCAGAAATCTCTGAGGGAATATCCGGGAATCGTCCTAGAGCGACATTAATATCCACCTTATCGGCTTTTTTCTTCTTATTATTAATTAGTTCTAAGATTCTGATAGCTTCATAGCCCGAAATAACTGGAAGCCTCTTTGGCTGAAATTTGTATATTTTTAAATCAAGCTCTAAGATCTCATCCAGCAATGCTGACCACCGCTTTAGGTAGAGAGACTTTGAAATAACATTAATATAATTCATAATTCCTTAGAAGGAGTTTTTGGCGATGATGATTCCTGGCGTTGCGGAACTATGAAGAGCTGTAGCCCGTCTGAGCTCTCGTATACTACTATTTTCTTGCATTAATTCCTTTTACGAAGAGAAATCTAGAAATTTTCGGGATAGCTCAATAGTAAAAAAGTATCGCTTAGTAGAGTGTTAGGAGATAAAAAGCGGTAAATTAAGTGGGGGATATGTGGTATTCTAATCTTCTCTTAGTAGTATTTCGTATGCTCTGTGTATTTCCAGACCGGTAGTTTTGATTCCGACTAAAAATCCGTAGGAGTTCACGATCATGCCACTTCCAATATATGGGGAACCTAGATTAATTGTGCCTTTTCCTACGCGTACCTTTAGGGTTTCCTTTATAAAATTTAATTCATCATCTTGCATGAGCGGGTGAGCTAGGGCACCTCTATTATTAGCACCTACAACAGAACCGATCGTTACAAAGGAGAATTTGTAACCAACAAGTTCAACATCTAGGACATCCTCGACAATTTTAGCGATGTGTTTGTTTTTTCTGAGAATGTCATCATGGATGAGCGCGGCTTTATCATTTACAAGTATCAAGTTACTTAAAGCGTTTTCATATGTTTTTAGGGAGAGTTTTTCGACTGGAACATCAAGCATTGATCGAAGCTTACTTACTTCTTCATCACTGAGCTGGAAGGGTACTAATACGCCGTGTGAGTTAGCTGCTAATAAGATCCCAACAATCGGCTCATCCATCACGTTAAAGATATAAAGGGGCACATTCAAAACTTCTTTCGCTTGTCTAAGAATCTGTGGTCGAAATCCCTCTCCAAAGATAGCGAATTTATCAGTGGCCAGACCATATGCGCCTATATTCCAGTTCCCCTTGTAATCTATAGAGGCAAACATTCGTCTCTCATGATCCTTGTCCGACATTTTATTACCCTCTTCCTTATCAACAGTGAATTATAAACCAAATGATAATTGTTGTAAAATTTTTGGTGATCAGTAATGTTTGTAGGGATTGAAGAGAGAAAAAGGATAGCTGCTAAGGTTGCCTGCGATTTTATTGAAGATGGTATGGTTATAGGAGTCGGAAGCGGTAGCACGGTCAGACATTTCATAGAATTGTTAGGGCAAAAAATAAGGGAGGAAAATCTTAAGGACATAGTTGCTGTTCCATCATCTTACGAAACACATTTTCTATTGGCGAAAAATAATGTGAGAATAGCTTCATTGGTGGAGTATGATCAATTAGATATCACTATTGATGGAGCAGACTCTGTTCTATTGGAGAATAAAGTACTGGTAAAAGGCGGTGGTGGGGCGCTTTTTAGGGAGAAGATAATAAACTACGCAGCAAAGCGATTGGTAATAATTGTGGATGATACAAAGATTGATCGCTCTTTTCCAATACCAGTTGAAGTACACGTTTTTGCTATAGGCTATGTTGTCAGAGAACTGAAAGAGCGAGGATTCAAGGTCAGGGTTAGAGAAAGTAAGTGTAAAGTAGGTCCTTGCATAAGTGATAATGGGAATATACTTCTGGACATAGATATCCCATTAGAATTAGTGAATGCAGGATTAGAAAAGGAATTAAATGCTATTCCAGGGGTTATCGAGAACGGGATTTTTTCGCGCGAAGCTGAAGTAATTGTGGGGAAGGCTGATGGATCATACGATATTTTGTGGCGAAAATAATCACTATTCTATCTGGTGATTAGTCATAACCGTATTTGTATATCTTGATATATTTTGGGGGGATTTCCTTAGCTAGATAGACTTTTTCTGTAGCTTTCCATATTTTTCCTCCATCTTTAAGGAATTCCTCCACATCAATCTGTAGGATAACTGGTTTACCTTTTCTCCTCTTAGCTACTTCCATGGCATCGGCGGGTGTGGGAGAGAGGTGTACGTATTTTCTAGCCATGGGTTTTAATCCTTCTCTCAAAATCCAAGGCAGTACGTCTGCTCTAGTACCATGATAGAGATATTTTATTTTTCCTAGTTTCACAGGATTATATCGCACATTTATCTTTAGAGCTTTACTATGGCCGTATCTTGCTCGAATAAATAATTCTCCGTTCTCGTATTTCAGTTCAAAGCGTTGTTTTGGGTCATTCTTCACAAGGAATTTTATGTCCTCTTCAGTCACCCAACCGAATCCTGGCCGTTTCCTTACTTTTCTTAGTAGTTCCTCAACACGTACAAAACCATCTTTCCGCATTTTTAAGTCAAGGAGATCCGGTCTATGTCTAAGGAGAAGGGATAGAAACTTGCTCAAGGAGATCATCTTGCTGTTTCGTGGCATCTTCGGATGCACCCTCTATTCCTACTATTAAATACATGGTATAGCTTATTTATCCTAACTGATAAACTATGTTTTCGAGGCGTGATTATTTATGGTGCTTGTAAGGGTCGGTGTATGTTCCTTTACCAAGAAGATGTATAACCTTTTCAACGTTGTAGAGGTTCAGCAAACATTTTATAATATTCCCCAGAAGAGGACAGTTGAAAAATGGCGTAAAGAAGCTCCTCAAGATTTTGAATTCTGCTTCAAGGTATTTCAAGGATTAACTCATGGTGCGAAAAGTCCCACTTGGAGGCGTTTTAGAGGGAAACTAACAGATGATCAGAAAAAATTAGTCGGGAATCTACAGGTAAATGCTTTGACGCGAGAATGGATGCAAATAATGGCTGAATTCGCGAAGATACTTAAATCACCCGTGATAGTCGTTCAAACTCCTGCTAGTTTTAAACCTACAAAAGATAATATAGACGCTGCTCGAGAATTTTTCAGCTATTTCTCACAATTATTAGGAAGCGAAGGAGTGAACTCGTTTATAGGATGGGAGCCAAGGGGGGACTGGTTAAAAGAAGAGAACAAAGGGGTTCTTCAAGAAATTTTTGAGGAGAATCCTTCGCTAATCCATATTGTTGATCCATTTTTCCACGAACAGGTGGTTGTGAAGGATATAGTTTATTTTAGACTTCATGGAAAACCATATCTAAACTATAGGTATGAATATTCAAGAGAGGATTTCGAGGAGCTCAGAAAACTAATAAGACTTTTGCAAGACAAGGGAGTTGAAAAAGTGTATTTCATGTTCAATAATGTGAGAATGGTTCAAAATGCTCTAGATTTCTTGGACTATCTCGGGCTTCGGGGTTGAGGGATAGAATTGGAGGGTATACTCGCTAGCTACGAATTAGTGCCTCGTGAGCGGAGTTTTGAGGCGAAGATGGAGTTACAGAACATAATATATGAACTTGCGCGGGAGTATCCATTTTTAAAAAATGTTGAGGCTCAGTTGAGGCCGGGGGGTTTTAAAGGACTTATATTACTGGATCTGCGTAAAATCATTAAACAATTAGATGAGGAAACGAAGGAGGAACTAAGAAGAAAGTTTATTGAGCTTTTTCAAGAAAGACAGAAGCAGGGACGGATTAGATATATTAGACGAATACTTATTCTAGACGCGATAGTACCTACGGACGCAGAATGCGTCAAGAAGGCTCTTGAGAAGCTGAAACATAGGATACGGGGTAAGTGGAGAATAACGTTGAAGACGCGAGGGTACAGGATTAACAGAATGGAGTTTATTAAGAAGGTTGCTGAACCTATTTTTTATCCAGTAGATTTGGAGAATCCAGAATACGTGGTGATAATAAATATTCTTGGAGACATTGCTGCAATATCTATTGTTAGGGCTGAAGAAGTAAGTAAGAGGTGGAGAAGATAAGTCAGCGTAGGTCGCGGTCTTCATGCTCTTTTCGGTCCACGAGGGATTCATCATTAACCAGTTTTAAGTTCCTCCAATAATAAGTCTTAACACCAATTTTTCTAAAGCTTTCGATAACGTTATAATCATCGTCATGAATTTCAACAATTTCTTCTCGAAATAAAGTTTTCAAGCGCTTTGCAACATCAAGCTTAAATGCACTCGCTTTTCGTTTATCCCCCGGAGGACGCCAGAAAACGTAGTCTATCCCAAGTTTATGGTTTTCTTTTTCAGCTATTTCTCGAAGTTTTCTTAAACCTATGTTAACTATTTCTTTTGGTGCACCCGATATAATGGCTATTTTATATCCCTCCGCCTTTTTCTTAAGCAAGATTTTTAATGCGTCCAAATTCACGCTATCAAGTCTCTCTGCTAGGTTTGGATCGAAATATATTTTCCAGAATAAGGTCTTCTTACTCATCGGAATATCATTAATCGAGTTAACGCTTAGTTTTCTGAGAGCGTGCCTTAGTCTCTTGTGATTATCGATCAGAACTCCTTCTAAATCAAATACAACAACTATCGCTAACACCTTACCGCGTTAATATTTTATAGACTTTCCATAGCTCCAGTAGAATTGCAAGCATGAACGTAAAAGACAAGATCGTCATCGCCTGCAATCCGCCTCTCAGCAAGTACTGTGTTTCAATGTTCTTACTAAATGTAAAGACTAACACAATCAGCGTTTCTAAAATAAAGAATATTATTGAATATGCTAGAATTCGTGGTAGGGCTCCGCCTCTTATACCGATCTTAAAAGCACTGGCAACTATAACAACAATGAGAACCAATACGAGAGCTAGGGTAATAAAGGTAAATATTAATGGGTAACGACCAATAAACTCGAGGATCTGCTTGATGATTAGTAAGAAATCGCGGATTGCCTGAGTTTCTTCCATAATAAGCACCCTTCTATAACTGGATTACAGCTAAAAATTCTAAACCTCTTATGTGGAGTGCTTTTTGTATCTGTTTTATGATTTTTAGGTAGTAGGTTGCTAACTTTTGGAGAAGTTCTTCAACTTCTTCTGAATATTCCTGAATAGAAATAGTGTGTTCAATATTTTTCTTCTCCTTCCCATACTTAATTAGCAATAGATCGGTAATTCCTAGCTTTATTGATAAATTTTTCAGGAATTTGAAGGCTAGTTTTGGACCAAGTACCTTATTTAAGCGTTGGATTAATTCTAGTAGTAGATGATCTATGGCTATTAAGCCAGCATCGCTTGCTATGAAGAAGGGGGATATAAAGACTTTTCCTCGCCAATTCGTATCCCGGGTTATGAGATCAAGGATCCCCTGAATATACTCTCGGTAATACTCATTTGGTACAAGTCCAATTTCTCGTTTTTTCTCATCAAGTCTGTCCCATATACTATCTTCGAATTCTCTAAAAAGTCTCGAGAGTAGGGAGATTATCTCTCCGATCACTTGGATCTCTGTTGTGTCCGTTACTATCGCAGCTATCAAGTCTCCTCTGTTAATCATGGCGAGAAAGTAGTCCCCGAAGTTATGGAATGTGATATTAGCCCTATTAGCTTGTCGCGCATTGTTAAGAGACAGTTCTTCGCTAAGTTCCTTAAGTGCTGTTACTAAGGCAGCGAGCATTGTTGGGTCTCTGGTCGTTTTCCCGCATACTACTACAGGCGAACCATCAGATCGTTGAATGAATATTGTGTGGAGAATTATGGGCATCGTTTGAGTCCCCAGTCTAAGTGAATTACTTGTACTTTGGAACTTAGGGTAATTAACTAACACTCAAATTTATTTTCAGCACGATCAATTATAATGTTAATCGAGATCTCTGCGATTATTCTTAACATATCGGTAAATATCATTAATCCCCAGAGAGCTTCCTTAAGCCATTTCAGAACTTTTTCGTTTTTTATTTTTGTAGCGAATAGTGTATCCAGTGCACTATACTCTTTCAGCAAATCTTCTAGTTTGTTGAGGAGTTCATTGGTTAAGCTAGCGTTGTTGTAGAGAATCATTTTAGAAACGAAGTTGAATAGGGATGAGATATCTGCTAGAAAGTTAATGAATTCATGCATATTAGTTTCTAGAATATTCTCCCCGCTCTCTATTAGATTTAATGCTGAACGTGCTATTTTTGCTAAATCATCAGCAAGAAGCTCGAAAACTTTGATAATTGTTTTCAAGCTCATAATCTCTATATTTCGTTTTATTCCAATAGATTCGGCTATTTCTCTGATTTTAGCGGCTAAGAATATCTGTCTCAGGGTAGAGAAGTAAAGTCTATCAACTTCTTCTTCAATATATAAAAGCTCTTCTAAATAGCTCTTATTTTTTCTCCTCAAAGCTTCGATTAAGAACTCAAGCATTGCTTGAACTAGGTTAATTATCCTTTTGATGAGTCCCGTCAGAGGATACTTCGTAGGATCTAGGAAGGATCTGAGAACAATGTTTTTCTCGTCTTCTTTCACGATTTCTAAGCCCCTAATATTATTGATCACTGTTCTTATTTCTCGTAACTGAGATGAAGAAAGCCCTCTCTCGGATTTAATAATAATAGGATCTTTTCCAACAACGTAAGCTGCTATGATCAATCGTTCAATTAGGTGCGGTTCATCACAATTAGTAATATCGATTAGAAGAGGCAATATCCTCTTACGCATGGCGAATTTTGCTGGCGTTATAATCAAGGATCCGTCTTCAGAATAAGTTATCGAGACTTCATCTCCAGCGTTAAGATTCAGGTTATTTATCCATTCTTTTGGTAGTGAGACTACGAGACTGGATTTTCCAAGCTTGACAAGTTTTCTTCTTAGCATTTTTTTAGACCTCTATTGGAGAGCTCAGAGATAAGTTGCTATATTTAACTTCTGCACGTTGTATTATTTTTTTAATAATGTATATATCCTGTATAGTCAGATATGTATGGCAAGGTTTATAAAATTACTTTTGGCCTCGACTGTCGTCGCTTAGGAAATGCTATGATATGAGGAAAGGAAAGATAGTTTCATAGTTCTCTGTAGATGCAGTTTTGTAGACCCTTGCTTGGGTTTTCCATTGCTCTATTTAGAATAATTTCACATACAGTGCCTATGCTTTTAGCCATGTCAGATAATCTAGTGAGTAGCTTGACCAGAATAACGCCTGTCTTTACATCTCTGCACCTATTCATGATTTCCTCGCTTAGTGAGTGAGCTGTTTCAGTGATCTCCCTAATCTTTTCTAGTACAGCGTTTGCAAGGAATATATCGAGGCCATTATATGTACGGACGGCATCGCTTATAATGTCTTCTATTACATTTATCAAGTCGCATATTTTACCTATTATTCCTGAGAGATGGGATAATTTCTCTAGATCAAGTTTAGAAAGGTCTCTGGCCATCTCTTCTACGTAATCTCCAGCCAATTCAAGCGATTTCAGTATTGCTCTATTACCTACTATGTGTAGCGTGGATTCTAGACCAACGAGTTTGGCTAGTGCTCTATTTTTCTGAACCATTATTAATTGACGGACACCGAACCAATATATTCTGTCGATTTCTTCCTCTATGAATATGGCTTCTTGGAAATAATCTCTTTTCTGCTCAGAAAGACCTCGTCTCAAATAATCAATCATTGATAGAAGTAGGGAAAGCATTCGTCCAATTAGGTTATCTATAGAAAAGCTCGTTGCATCCGTAACGCATTGTAAGAGAAGCCTATTGGGTTTTTGCTCTATTATTTCGAAACCGCGGAGCTTAGAGATGATATCTCTTACTTCCTTTAAAACGTTTGGAGGTATGCCTCCGCGTCGTGCGTGTATGATTATAGAATCGTTCCCTATTAAATAATTAGCAATTAAGAGTCTAGTTACGAGACCTATATCCTTGCATTTATCAACGTTAACAACCAATCGTGTGCTATTTGATGAACCGCTAATAGAAATATTCGCAGGGATTATTTTTAGGCTTCCATCGTCTTCCTGTTTTACTAGTACTTTATCCCCGTTTTTGAGTCCCATTTCATTAAGCCAGTCTTTTGGCAAAACAACTACCAAGCTTGATTTTCCCAGTTTTAAGAGAGTTCTCATGGACATTTTAAACCCTGTTGAGAAGGTTTATAGTCTACTACAACTAGTCAGTTTTTCTGTATATATAAAACTTCCATGAGTATACATAGGTATATTCAATAGCAAACCAGTATTATATGGACTATAAAAACGGTAATAATAACTATATCGCTTGTATATTTTTTTAAAAACTTATTGGAATATTTTTCTTATTTTTAAAATAGAAGCGGTCATATATAGCAAAGGAGAAAAAAAGTATGCCAAAAAATGAGGAATACCGTATCTACCATCTTTCCTCCATAGGGACGCTATATTTTCATCCGCTTTGTTGAGGCACTGATCTAACTTTTTTATCTCATGGCTGTGTACTACCGGGGGTGTTCGAGGATAATTATTAGGAATCGTTATTTCGACGTGTTTAGGCTGATAAGTTAATGTATCTAAGTAAATGAGGATCCATTTCTTCCCCTTCGAATCAGCATTTTCTAATAATTGGTAAGAGATAATATTGCTGAACGGGTTATGCTTTTTAAGTATCCGAAAGACCCGCTTTTCCTCTCTTATTCTCAAAGACCAGTTTCTATCACTTGGACCTGCCTTTATGTTAAACAGAGGGAGAGGGCGGCGAATCCATATATCTAGGCAATGCTTAAAGATTGTTAAGAAATAGTTATTAGGTAATCTCATCAAGTGTAGTTCTAGCTTAATTATGGTTTGTCTTAGATGTTTATCAAATCTGATAACAACGTGATCGTTAATTGCTTCCTTTATATTGATGAGAGTGCTATCATTTCTATTGTCACTCATTAGAATCATTCTCCTGGAAGTTTTAATATGCTTCTTATGTCCGTTTCCTTTATTTTTCCAAAAACATTAATTCTTTTTCCACACTTTTTACATTTTGATTCGATGATTCCTGTGTTCTCTACGAAATATCCTACTCTCCGTATTAAGAGGGTTCTGTCATTAGGACAATAAGTATTTCTGGGTACGCCTTCGTATATATCGTCGATATAGACGTAATTAAAACCCATCTTTTTGGCTTCCTTAAAAGCGTCCATGAGAATCTTGGTTCGTGTAGGTGCTTTATTCTTTAACAAATGTTTTGGATAAAATCGTCTAATATGAAGTGGTATATCAAATTGTCTAAGCGACGATAACCAGTTTAAGAACTCCTTGTAGTCTTTTTCATTAAAGCCAGGGACAATAGTATATGATAGTTCAAGTAGAGGACCTCTCTCAAGTACTCTCTCAACAATTTTTTGTGCATACTTCCAAGCCCGTGGCGTAATCGTGAGCCTCCCGTAAGCTTCATCCGAGAATCCAAAAAATTTTACGAGGAGAGCGTCCAGATGCTCAATAATGCTCTTAAAGTGATTCTCGTCAACAAAACCGTTTGTTGCGTGGATTATCCAGACATCGCCCCTATACACTTTCTTCCATTTTATAATCCTCGTCAATGGTTCTGGAGGAAGTATAGAGAAACTGCAATCCAGAAATAATATCAGTGGAGAACTCTTTTCAAGCAAAAGAGAAAGTTTTTTCTCAAGTTCTGAGATAACGATCCAATTTTTCTCTCCACCCAAGTAATCACAGAAGAGACATCGCAAGTTGCATCCGGGGAGAGCAATCTTCACAGCTTCATGTCCGGGAAAAAAATGAAAAAAACCAGCTGATTCAACGTTTACAATTTCGGCAGAGACGGTGTTTATTCCTCTTGTTTTCTCTCGGCCTATTATGTAACAAAGACCATTAACTAGATCGCTAACGTCCTCACACTCATGGGGGCATAGAAAACACTTACTAGGGTTTTTCATGATTATCAACCGATTTTCGTTTTTAACGATTTTATCTCCTCTTTAATAAATTCCGACCAATTCTCATCTAGTGTAATGAATTTTGTCTGAGGATATGCGTGAAGCTGTAACTGGATGTTTTTGCTAATAATTATTTTTGTATAAATTTTCTCGCGAAGAACAGCCATTGCTACATCAAGAATCTTTGAAGGTAGGGTATGCGATGAGTTTAGTATGTTTTCCTGGCGCAGAATTTCGAAATGGGCTACGGATACATTATCTATCATTGATAGAAGCAATCTATCCGATTTTTCTAGCATATGAAGGCTAATGTTTCCCGGCTCAACGGATTTGAGATATTCTTCTAGAAAGGTGGTGACATAATTCATTACGCTTGTTGTTGAGTAGGAAATTATAAGTTCCGAGACTTTTTCATTAATTTGGGGAAGGATTTCTATAATAGGATATGGAGGAAGATCTCCTTCTATTGGAGAGAAGATCTCTATTAATTTCAATGGAGTTTTCCTAATGTTGATTATTACCGACTGTTCTCTTGGGAGAAATCTGAACATTTCTGCTTGTATGTTCTTACTAAGTGTTTCCTGTGCTATTCTTAGCATTGATTCATGGAGGAGAAGTTCATGTAGTCCATTGAGTTTTTCTTGATTTTTTTCCAAGAAATTAATTATTGGTCTGAGGTTTTTTCTAATAAAGAATTTATATACGCTTCCTCGAGCGGGTCTCTTTAGGGTACAGATTATTGTAAAGAAGTCTTCTAATTCTTTCTCACTAGTCTTAATGATTTTTGAGGCGAATGTAATCTTTTTTTCATTAATGTGTATGAATATATCGGGGCGAGTTTTTTCAGTCTCTTCAATAATTGCGTAGAGATCATCAATACTGTCTGGAATTTTTGCTCTTGTCAAGCTTTCGAATAGATTTTTAATGAATCTAACACCCGCTAAGATGTTTTTTCCATAGAACTCAACTAATGCTCTACGGAATTTTTTTCTAAATTGTGAGATCGTCTGAGACGTGATAATATTCAAAATTTCCTCCTTAGGGAGCGGAGCCTCTATTTCTGCACCCGTTCTTGTTATTTTTACTCTTAAATCGGGAGGAATCATTTGAATCTCTCTCCCAAACAGTTTTTAAAAAAAAATAGTTTTCTTACCTGTTCACTGGAGATTATATTCCATATCCTAGGATATGTGCTTTCAAATTTTAACTGAAAGATCTCTGGGGGAATTATTCCCGCTTCAGTTATTATTCCGTCTATATATCTGGGATCGATTGTCTCAAATGCTGGATTTAAAACTTCAATATTTCTGGGAGGGTTTTCCCACACCTCTCTTGGATCTCTAATTTCTATCGGAGTATAACCACCCAATAAAGTCTTAGGATCGAGTTTTAGGAGTGTTGTAGCGACGTAAAGGGGAAAATCGAATTCGGCGGCTACTAGTGCTAAAAGTTTACTGCCTATCTTATTTATAACAACGCCAGTACTAGTAACGGCATCAGCACCAATCAATGCCATATCAGGTTTAAATTTTCTAGCGGCCCATCGCATTGCACTGTCAACGATATGGTAGACTTTTATTCCATAGCTCCCTAGTTCTTTGGAGGTTTTTCGACCTTGGTAAAGGGGTCTCGTTTCCGAACTAATAATAATGAATTTCTTACCAGCATCTTTTGCTTTTTGCAGGATCGAGACAACAGTTGATGAGTGGCAATGAGTCATAACAATACCGTTTTCTGGAACGCGTCTCCACCCAATCTCAATTATTTTATTAATAGCTGTTTTAAGTAGGCTTATATATTCTCGTGTCGCTGTGATAAGGGCATTTTTTAACTCAGATATAGAGTTTGTTTCCTGTTTCTCTTTCTCAAATGTTGCGAGGACATAAATAATGCCATTTTGCATTGCGGGTTCTGTCGGTCTGCTCTTGAATAATATCTCTACTGCTTTATAGAAACTTAGTTCCAGCGCGTTGTCTCGGACGTTCCTAATAAAACTCTCTAGACTCTTCATAGCTTCGATAGCAATGTTTGTAGCGCCTCTTACGATCATCTGTGATATTCTCTTGCTTGTGTCCTCTATTATCCTTAATGCATTTTCATCAATAGTCATGTTATTCACCTTGTTGTTAAAATAGTCTAAGTAGAGAAATAAATTAATAATTCCTGGGATCTCGGTTTGTAATGAGACATTACTGCTTTTGAGGAGGTTTTTATGGGAAAATCTCTAGATATGGGCGGTAGTAGAATAATACTTGCCCTAGATAATCCGCTAATTGACTGCGTCGCATTAGCGGACAAGTTGCGGGGAAGAATAGCTGGGATAAAGATAGGGCTTCCCTATATTTTAACGAAAGGATCAGCACAGACTAGAGATTTCTTGAAGAATTTTGCTGAAGATTTCTTTTTTATAGCCGACACTAAAATGGCGGATGTTGGGCACGTAATGGTTATGACTTTAGAAAAACTCAATGAAATGAATTTTGATGCTGCGATAGTTCATGGGTTTGTTGGAGTAAAAAACGCGCTGGATGTTCTTGTAGAAAGCTCTAAGGAGCTTGATATGAAATTATTTATGGTAGCCGCTATGTCTCATCCAGGAGCAGAAGAAATGCTTAATAAATCATTTAAGAAACTTTTAGATATCGCTAAGGATCTTGATTTCTATGGTATTGTGCTCCCAGCTACGATGCCGCAATACATAAGAGATGCGAGAAAAATTCTCGGGAATAAAGAGATGGTAATAATCTCTCCGGGGGTAGGTGCTCAAGGAGCTAATCCAGGAGATGCTTTAAAAGCTGGAGCTGATTTTGAGATTATAGGGAGATTAATTGTTAATGCTCAAGATCCCCTCAAGGTCGTCTCTCATATTAACGAGGTTCATAGTGAAATAATTAATGAACGCATGAGGGATCAGTATTGAATCTAGAAGATTTAGCAGTAAAGCTATATAACCTCGGCATGGTTAAGATCGGAGACTTTATATTATCGTCTGGAATTAGAAGCCCTTTTTATATCGATTTGCGCGAGCTGATAGGGTATCCTAAAATATTAAAAGACATTGCAGGATTGATTCTGACGGAAGCAAAGAAGAGAACCGTCTTTGAGGTAGTGGTGGGTATTGCTACTGGCGGTATACCATTAGCTTCCTATATTTCATGTATAGCGAATATTCCGATGGCATATGTACGGAAGGAAGAGAAAAAACATGGTACAGGAAAACTGTTGGAGGGGTTCGTCGTTGATAGGAAAGTCCTGTTGGTTGATGATGTAGCTACAACTGGCCAGTCCTTAGAGAGGGCTGTGAATGTCGTAAGAGACAATGGGGGAACCATAGAAAACGCTATTGTGGTAATCGATAGGGAACAGGGAGCAAAAGAAAGACTGAGAAGAATAGGGGTGAATTTGTTTTCTTTATTAACAGCTAAGGAGTTATTTGAAATCTTGATGCAGAAGGGAATAATATCCCGTAATAAGTACGAGGAAATAATAGAGTATATCAACAAGACCAAAAGTACATAACGAATACATGAGGATAAACGACTAATTTAATGAGAGGGAGAAAGCTTGCAGGTAAAGGTTAGGTATTTCGCGTATCTTAGACAGTTAACTAATGAAGTAAAAGAAGAGGAGATATCATTACCAGACGATGCAACGATTAGAGACCTATTAAATGTGTTAGTGGAGAAATATGGTGAAAAACTAGAGAAAGTACTTTTCGAATCAAGTCAGAGAAAAACCCTTAGCGAAAACATAATAGTTCTTATTAATGGTCAATCAGTTAACGATCTTGGGACTAAGTTAAAGAATGGTGATATTGTTTCAATAATGCCGTTCCTAAGCGGCGGCTAAGTAAGCGTACGGGGAGGTTCTCTCTGAAAGAAAAAGTTTTTAAAAAGGAGGCAAGAGGAGGCTTTCTCTTTTTATCATTTATTCAGAAAGTGTAACGCCTCTTTCCTCCAGAGTAGATATCACATATGATAGACCGAATTTCTCTAGCGTGCTTTTTCTTGGTATTCCGTTTTTGTCCCACCCTCTTTCTTCATAGTACCAGTCAAGTAACTTGTCATAGGCTTCCTTCTTTAGCTTTGAACCAGCGAGAGGACCTTTTGAAAGAGGTATCTCAAACCATTTCCTCGGTGGATAGTCGTATTCGCGTTTCCACTCTCCGTATTCGCGTATCCAGAATGCTCGTATCAAGTTATATATCTTATCTGCTATGAAGAAGAAGTTTTCTAGGGTATAATCTAGGCCGGTTATTGCGTTAAATAGCTTTGGATAGTAATCTAGATCTAATGCTAATTCGATCCAAGGTAATCTACAAACCGTCAAGATCTCAAATAGACCGCCTCTAATACGCTGGAACTCTATAACCTTATCGACTTTGCTCTTATCTATCTTATCTCTACCGATTTTGACCTCCCAAGAAATAACCCAAGCATCCTTGTGATGCGCGCCTATTGGAGAAGTCCCATAGGATAGTGCCATTCCAGGTGCTGCGTGGCAATCATAAGCAGAAACTTCTAAGCCCTTTACATGAATAGCGTACTTAGGAGCTTCTTTACCTATTTTTTCAGCGGCGGCTTTTACTCCTTCAGCGAGTATTTTTCCGATGTCTTCCTTTTTCACGATCTTCTCAGCAAGGCTAATGATAACTTCTTCGTCGCCCCATTTAAGTTCTAATCCACCAGTCTGCTTCTGGGAAATAATGCCTTTTTGATATAACTCTATGGCGAATCCAATAGCGTTCCCAAGAGATATCGTGTCTACGCCCCACTCATCAGCTAGTCTATTGAGCTTAATAACAATATTCATGTCGTCAATACCGATGTTAGAACCTAGCATTGCTACGTTTTCATAATCTAGCTCGGCCCATGTCTTCATGAACTTACCGAGTTTAGCTATTGATAAGTTACCACAGGGCATTGGACATGAGAAACAGCCCTTTCTTAATAACTTATATTCTTTCTCCATTATTTCTCCGCCAATATTTGCGTAATCGTCAAAGACTCCCTCGCTGAAGTTGTATGTTGGTAATACACTAGCTTCTTGAGACCACTCTATTGTCATCATGGTTCCCTGATTAATCCATTTCCTATACCCTGGATGAGTTAGTAGTTTCATACGAGCTTCCCAGGCTAGATTAAAGGCTTTTTCTATATCTGCTACTGGGATATCGTTCCATCCCTCGGCTACAAGAGCCTTTACTTTCTTAGATCCTAGGACAGTACCGATTCCAGGTCTTCCACCTGCACGGCCGTACTCGGAGATAACAACTGAAAACTTTACCAAATTTTCGGCTGCTGGGCCGATGCTGATAACGCCCACGTCTTTTCCATGATCTTTTCGTAGAGTAATTTCTGTTTCAATAGCGCTTTTACCCCAGAGATGAGACGCGTCTTTAATCTCGACGCCATTAGGAGTTATGTAGACATATACGGGTTTCTTCGCTCTTCCTTCGAGTACCAAAGCATCATATCCAGACATCTTTAACATATGTGCAAAATGAGTCCCGATGTTCCCATCTCCATAACCGCCCGTGAGGGGGGATTTTGTAGCTACAACCAGTTTTCCGCTACTAGGTGTTATAGTACCCGTCAATGGTCCAGTAGCTATTACAACTTTATTCTCTGGAGATAATGGATCTATCCCCGGCTCTAATTCGTCCCATAATATTTTTATAGCGAATCCACGACCACCTATCCACTCAAGAGCTAGTTCCTTAGAAAGATCCTCTTCTTTCACGCTTTCCTTAGAAAGGTCGACTCTCAAGATTTTACCTATCCACCCACCCTTAAACTCCATAATCATCACCTCTCAACCAACAAGCCTAATAGCCCCCATCGGACACCACTTTACGCATTGAGGATCACCATCGCACAAATCGCAGAATATCGGATGCTTAAGAGCTGGGTGCCTGTATATTGCATTGTAAGGACAAGCGGCTACACAATTGAAATGACCAACGCATTTGTTAAGATCTATAGCCAAGCGATTCTTTTCTTCATCCCAGAATAAGGCATTTTCCGGACATGCACGGATACAGGGTGCTGAAGGACCACATTGTTGGCAGACGTTATGCGTATGCCTCATTTTGTCTTGGGTAAACTCTGTGTGTATTCTTATTGCAGATTTTGATACATTCAATACATTAAAATGAGTCTTAGCACATACCTGTTCGCAGATTTTGCAACCAGAGCACCGTACAGAATCCACAAAAATGTGCTTTGCCATTATTTATCCCTGAATAAAAATTCTTGAGAAGGGTGACTCATAACATAAATGAAAAAACGAATATTAATTTTTTAGTTATTTTTGAGCTGATTTTTCTTGCCAGAGGATTTTTCTGCGAGCTTCTAATAGGTTAGGTTTTTGTTTAGAGAACTCTGCCGCTGTAGTTATTACTTTTTCTGCAAAATATTTTTGAAAGCCTTCTTCTCTTACCAGATACTCGTACCAGTTGAGGTCGCGTAGAAAATGATGATCTATTATCAATTTTTTCACAGGATATCTAGTGAGTATTTCTAGGAATCCCTCCAGTGCTTGTTTTAGTTGTGTCTTCTCGTATCTGGAGCCTAAAAGATAGGTAGGTGGGCCATCAGCGAATATGATGTGAGGTCTCGTTTTCAGAACAAATTCTCTGTGCTTATCTGTGGGGAACCCTTGAGTATCGCTTGTAAAAAGGAACTTTTCGCCTCTTTCATCTTCGATAACTATTTCTAACACATAACCGAGTTTAGTATCGATACCATGGGGAACTGGCGCTGAGAATAATATACGTGTTTCATTGAAGAAAAATTCCCTATTATCAGCGAATTCTATGATCTCTGCAAGATCTTTGATCTTATTTATAAATGCACTCGCTCTCCTCATTTGACTCTCATTTATCTTCATTGTGGGATGTTTCAGAAAGACGATTTTGCTCTCATAGATCTCTATATTGTGTTCTGGATTATAATGATCAAAATGATAATGAGTAATTATGAGAATATCGGCTTTCTCGGCATATCTCGTTATTTCTTTCCAAACCTCCTTTAACTTCTCGATTTCAACTGGGTGGGGAGGAAGGCCAAACCTCTTTGGAGCTAAATTAGCTCCAGGATCTATTAGTATTTTAGCATCTATTGTCTTGATATAAGTAGCCATGCTTCGTACTCCAAGGGAATCCGCGCCCAATATTCTTATTTCCATCAGTTCTCACATTTTTTACAAGGACTCCAGATTTTTCATGTAAACCTGAAAATATTGCAAGTGATTAACTATGGATAAATTTTTGGGTATACCAGACCTTAAGGGTGCTTACATATTAGTACTAAGTATCCCAGTACGTATGAGAGTAAAGATAGGTAAGCTTGGAGATTTTTCTATAAATCCAGGACTCTACGCATATGTGGGATCGGCTCTTGGCCCTGGAGGGCTTAGAGCCAGAATCCTTAGGCATATAAAGAGAAATAAACCAGTGAAATGGCACATCGATTATTTAACAACGAATAGAAATGTGACTATTCAGAAAATTTTCTTGGTTATAAGCGATAGAAAACTAGAATGTGAACTCGCAGAATTTTTAATAAGTCTCGGAGGTAAGGTCTCTATTCCAAAGTTTGGAGCAACAGATTGTAATTGCCCATCGCACTTTATAGAAATTAACGAGGGGATTCTAAGTAAGATTACTAGCGAGTTTAAGAAGGTTTTTCCTCATTCTCTGATTTACTCAATAGATGCAACTTTTTTCTTAATTCAGAAAAAGGAAGCAACCAAATAATCTCTCTTTCTTGGATAATTAACGCTTCTTCATTCTTGCCGCTTCTCAAAATTCTAGCTGGTATATGATCATAAGCTGTTTCTGGAAAAGTTAAGAGCTTGTATGCGATCTCTATAGCACGCTTTCTTTCTTCGATTTCATAAGACATATCTAAAAGCTCATCCAACATTGCTTGGAGGAACGGTATGTTTTCAAAATCATCAAGAAGGCGATTTTCAAGTTGAGCTATAGTTTTCTCTGTCTCAGATAGATCTCTCGTTAGTTTCTCAATCTCACCTTTAAGGGTGTTAAGAATTTCAGGAATAGAGGGCTGTTTTGAAAAGGATTGATTAAGAACCAAGAGTGCATAAGCTAATTGTATAGGAATTTTCTCATCGATTACGGATATTTGTAAGCACTTATCTTTATCGAGATCATAATGAATAACAATATTGACGTTTTCCCGTAACTTTTCATGTTTCAGTTTTTTGAGATTCTCAATTATTGACTCGACACGTAATTTTACCTGTCCCCTTTCGTCAACTTTTAAGTATAGTCTATTCATAGTAGGATCCACATTCTTCTGCACCAAATCCCCCATCCGCTGATTTTTTAAAAACATGAATAATGGGGATGGGTGGGTTATCACTAATTACATAATAGACGATTTATTTCTCTTTAAGTATGAAGTTATCTTCCTGATTTTTTGGCTTCTTCTAAGTTCTAGAAGCACCGGTATGATTGATAATCCGTATAGGAAAATACCTAGTCCGGGGTAACTAGCTAAGATCTTGCCATATGGATTAGTGTAAAGGAGAGTTACTAATGTGGATAGGAAGATAATCTTTGCGACGAGCGATAATGTTAGGGTTCTCTTTAGGCGAGCAACATTTAGCTCTAGAGTAGGTTTTAGAATTTCACGAAACATGACTACTAGAGGATAAAAAAGCCAAAAAATCGCGAGAAAAATACCATAGAGGGAGGTTACATAGTAGAATTCGATTTTGTATACGATACTGCCTGTTTTCTTAGATAATATAATGGTGAATAGATCGACTATCATTATTTCTTCTGTTTGCGAGATATACTTATTAAAATAAGTAGCGCCTATGGAGGGTAGAAAACTTGACACGAGTAGGAATATTATGGCATAAAAAAGTGGTCTTCTTAGTACTTGTAAGTACATTTCTCTAGTGTCCGAAAATGCGAGAGGAGCTACTAATAAAAAGCATCCCAATAGGATACTAACTAATATTGGTAGGAATTCCTCTATACGCAAAACTAGACCGTTAATATAGAACGCATTAAACACGATACTGATCGCCATGTTTTTATTCCCGACGTTTACCGTAAAGGTGCATGAAAGAGATCCTCCTAAACTCGTTGGTGTGTGGAGATATATGCGGTATTTCCCTGGCAATAATAGGAGGATTTTTTCATCATATCTAGTCATTATCTCCCTAGCTACGTAACCTAGAACGCTTATTTCATCATAATACTCGGCATCGAGCCATTCTATTTCTGCTGGATAATGGTTGAGATAAACTACAGATAGGTCTATTTTTGAGAATGGAATATACGCATCAATGATTAGCCCTCTCTCACTAGGCACAGTTATTTGCTGTGATATTGCTAATACGGGGGGATAGGCCCATGCATCAATACCGATAGAAATATTGTTGATTATTCCGTTAGGGTCTACGTAAATAATGTCTGCTGGATATATGACGTAAATAGAAGATTTACGTTTATCTAAACGATAATCTAGGTGTAGATAGAGACCAAAAGTTCCTAACAGGTATAGAGTATTATTTCTCACAGTACTTGTGTTAGCGACAATCCGGATACCCGATACATCATAATACGAGAATCTTATAGGTACCAACGGTGTATATGTATGTGCAAATACTCTTGCCTGCTCTAGAAATATTCTGGTTTTCTCACTTATGCTTTTTAAAACAATAATAAATCGTTTTAATTCAAAGAAGTACTCACTGGCGCTTTTAGGTTCGAAAAAAGTTAGGTTGATGACTTTTTCATCTGGTTTATCTTGGGCTGATAGAGAAACATTTAGCTTATGTTCACCAATGGTAACGGAGAGAACGGAAGTACCTTGCAGAATTTTTATCTTAAGACTGAAAGATACTGTGGAATTTATAGGGAAGGGATCAGTATACCCCGCAAATTCGATTAGATCATTAAACTCAACGAAAAATCCACTGCTATTCTTAAAGAATTGTAATAATCCTGTTCCTTTTGGCCCTTCTAGTCTATTTGCATAATAAGGGTCTCTTGAATCAAATAAACATATTTCTTGTGTGAGATTTCCATTCTCCTTATATACTAAGTACCCATTTCCAGTCATATCTTTGTAAGTTATTACAATTCTTTTTACATCTGGGGCTGCTCCCCTAGCCCCACTGCATATGGAGAAGGTGAAAATAAGCAACACGAGTGAGAGTGTTATTAACTTTTTTAGCTTAGACATGTTATGGAAATAACTGATCCTTTTCAATACATAGAATAATCTGCAGTAATTTTTCCTTAATAATACACTACTAAACATCTCAATCTTCTCCTAGTAAATGGTTAAATAAGAGCTCTGCTAGCTTGCTTGGTTCCAGTGACTTTTCTTCTTCACGAAGCTTTATTCCCCGTAGCTGGATTTCATCTAAGAGCATCTTTTTGCATTCGTTGTAGAAATAGCAATCTTTGCAGGAGTGCTCGATTCTGTACCAAATCTGTAAACCATATTTAGGTGATAGAAAGATGATCACTTCTGTCTTGAATTCGGGACTATACCCTAGGAGTATGCCTTTCAAAGGTTCCATTCTTTTTATAATAATTCTATTGAGTTTAGCGGCTTCGTATAGGGCCCTAGCTATTTTCTTCTCAATAATAAAAACACTTTTGCTGACAGTTTGTTTCGTAATGTTAAGAATCCTAGCTATATCTTTTTGCTTGATTTTCTTTATGAGCAAGGACCATAGTTCTCTTTGCCTAGGAGTCAAGTAGCCGTGCATGAAGGACATGCCAACACCGGTATTGAGTAAGCCTACATAGGCTTACCAAGGAAATCTCATATAAAAGCTTTTCTATGATGTTGAGGTACTTACTTTAATTAATTATTGCTGATTGTTGGTTTGGAGGACGGTACATGGATTAAAGTGAGTTGGGAGTCTGAGAATGTTTGATGTGGCAATAGTGGGTGCTGGTTTCGTTGGAAATTTTGTAGGATCTGAACTAGCTAAGAAGGGATATAGGGTAGTGATTTTTGAGGAACATAAAGAGATCGGTTTTCCCCCGCATTGTGCTGGATTAGTGGGGATAAGTGGTCTAGAACGATTAGGTCTTAGAAATAAGGTACTGAGAGAAGGACTTGTTATTAATGAGATTAGAGGAGCGAGGTTTTTTTCGAAAAGAGGGAAATATTTTGAAATACACTATGCTAAACCAGTGGCTTGGGTCATTGATAGAGAGGGCATCGATAAATTATTGTATACAGAGTTTGTCTCAGAGGGAGGAATTGGTAGGCTTGGTATCAGGATCAACGAAATATATCCCGATGGTACACTAGTCGCTACTAAGTCACTGGAAAAGTTTAGGGCTCAAGTAGTGGTGGATGCAGAAGGGGCGAGGAGAGCTCTTATAAGAAATTTCCCTGGAGTTTACTTGGCGGGCCTATTACCAGCAATACAAATCGATGTTAAAAGTAGAAGAAAACTAGAAAGCGATTTTGTGGAAATTCATTTTAACGTTCCAGACTTCTTTTCATGGGTAATTCCGTTAGATAATCAAACATATCGAGTTGGTGTTGCCAGCAATTTTCTTGGAAATAGAATGCTCTATTTCATAAAACGTTTTGCTAAGCGTAGACTAGGAGAAATGCGAATAATAAAGACTTTTGGAGGAATTGTTGTGAGTGGGCCTCCTTTAAAAAGAATGGTGTGGGGGCAAATAATTGCGGTAGGGGATGCCGCTGGTCAAACAAAGCCCACTACTGGGGGCGGAGTAGTTATGGGGGGTTTAAGCGCTAAGATAGCGGCTGGAATAATCGATCGTTACATATCTACAGAGGGAGAATTTTCTCTCGAAAATTATGAACGGGTGTGGAGAAGGATCCTTGGTAATCATTTAAGGATAATGCTTCATATGAAGCGAATTATGGTTACTTTTTCAAACCTAGGAATACTTACTGATATTCTTTTTTCAATGATACCTAGGGGCTTGGGTAAATATGTAGGTGGCGACTTTGATTTTCACTCAACACTTATAATACCGTGGCTTAAATAATTGGTTATGAAGTAGAGAAAAACTGTTCTTAATGACTTTCATTAAGAATTAAGAGTGAGTTGTGAGAAATAATTTTTAATAGCATCCAAACTGCAAGTGATTAACTTATAATGCATTAACGAGTGAGTGTTGAGGTTTACTGAAATGGCTAAAGGACGGTCTGGTTACTCGTTTCCTATTCATGAGCTCCCAGATACCACGAGGATAGCGCTTGCAAGAGGACACGAGCTCCCTATTAAGTGGAAACACGCTAGGGAGATATGCAACGCGATTATGGAGAGGGGTATGTATCTGCATGAAGCAATTAGGTATTTAAGGGCGGTAATGGAGCAGAAAGCAGCAGTGCCTTTTAAGAGATTTAAAGGGAATGTCGGGCACAGGAAAGAATTGCATGACTGGAAATGGGCCGCTGGAAGATATCCATACAAGGCAGCAAAATATATTCTCGAAGTATTGGAGAATGCACTTAATAATGCAAGAAATAAAGGTCTGGATGAGAGGCGTCTTAGAATAATTTGGATGGTAGCACATAAAGGTAGGATTATTCGAAGGAGACCTGATCGAAGGGGACCAGGTCTTCTCAGAGGATGGAAAATAAAGAGATGCACTAATGTGGAAGTAGTTGTTATGGAGATTCCAGAGGAGATGGTTAGCGAAGAAGGAGAGGAAGAAATGGGTGTTGAAGAAGAGGTGGAAGAGGAAGTTTCTGAAACCGAGGAAGAAATCGGTGAAGAAGAAGAGGTGGGGGAAGCTGGTTTAGAAGAGGAGGAAGGTGAAGAAGAATGAGTATATCGCACGTTGTGGGTACTCTCCACAAAAGAGTTCTGAAGCAAATGTTGCTAAGACTTCAGCTTCATGAATTTCTTAAAGAAGAATTGCCGGTAGTTGCTGGGTATGTAGGAGTAGATGTTTCGCCCCTATCTCTAGGTGGTTATCAGATAACTATCTATGCAAAGAATCCAGGAATAGTAATAGGTCCCCGTGGCAGGAGAGCACGTGAATTAATGAGGAAGATTAGCGAGAGGTTTAAACTTGAGAATGTGAAGATTAATGTGGAACAGGTAAAAGATGCGACTTTGAATGCCCAGCTACTAGCAGAAGAAATTGCTCGAGCTATCGGAAGAGGAGTCTCTGTAAGAAGAATAGCTTATAGCGTTATCAACAAAGCTCTTCAAGAGGGAGCGCTCGGAGTAGAAATAAGGGTAAAGGGAAAACTGCAGAAAAGACGTGCCAAGAAGTATAGATTTGCTAAAGGCTTATTGGTTCACTCGGGCGACCCCGCTTACAAATACGTTGATGTGGGTAAAGCATCTATCCTAGTAAAGACTGGTGTTATTGGGGTTAGAGTAACAATTGTTAAGCCGACTGCTAAACTACCGGATAGGATAACAGTTAAGCCTTTAGAGCATGTGGGTGGGGACATAGAGAAATTCAAACAAGTTGTTGAGGAAGAAGCCAAAAAAGCCATGCTTGCTTTAGAAGAAGTGCGAGCTCCTGAAATATTTGAGGAGGAGAGTGAGTGAGCCATGCCGCTGAAGCCCGATGATATAAGAAAAATGAAACCAGAACAAAGAAGAGAAGAACTACTGAAGCTGAAGAGAGCCTTAATAACGATGTTAACTAGGAAACAGAGAGGAGCTTTAAAGGAAACTGGAAAGATTAAGAGTATCAAGAGAGACATTGCTAGAATATTGACTATCATGAGAGAATTAGGGGAAATATAGAGATGAAAAAAATCCCTAAGAGGCTCTTTGGTAACATACTAGGGAAAAGAATCAGGATAATTGACTCTACAGACGAGGCTCTGGTGGGAAGAGAGGGTATAATAACTTATGAGACTAGAAACATGTTGGAAATAGAAGAGAACAATGGTAAAAGAATACTAGTACCTAAAGGTAATTGTGTCTTCGAAATCTATTATGATGAAAAAACTAAAATAATTGTGAGGGGTGAATTGCTAGTTAATCGATTAAGAAAGTTGATAAAGCTTGGTAGGAGACGGTGAGAGTATTGGCAGGCCTTTTCCCAGAACCCTCAACAAAATGTGATGATAAAAACTGTCCATTTCATGGTAGCCTGAGAGTACGTGGAAGAATTTTGGAAGGAGTAGTAGTTTCTGATAAGATGCAAAGAACGGTAACCGTTAGAATAGATTATCTATGGAGAGATAAGAAATACAAGAGGTATGAGAAGAGATCATCAAAGATTAAGGCTCATAACCCTCCCTGTATCGATGCTAGAGAAGGAGACATAGTTAGGATAATGGAGACAAGGCCATTAGCAAAAACTGTGAAATTTGTCGTTGTTCAAGTGGTAAAAAGAGCTGGTGAAAAAGAGGAAAAGAGATAATTTATTAAGCTTTTCGGGTTGAAAATTCTACTCACTAAGGATGTATGATACTCTTATCTTGAGAGGAGATCATAATGCCCAAGAGAAAAGCAGCTACTTTCCCAAAAATAAAAGGGACACCTGGTATCAATGTTACGACTAAGCTAATATGTGCTGATAATTCGGGTGCAAAAGTCCTACAAGTCATTGCTGTGATTGGGTACAAAGGCAGGAAGAGGAGAATTCCGAGAGCATCTATCGGAGACGTAGTAGTTTGCGTAGTCAAAGAGGGCACGCCAAAAATGCGTAAAAACATCGTTAGAGCCGTGATTATAAGACAGAGAATGCCTTATCGGAGAAAAGATGGTACATGGATACAGTTTGAAGATAACGCCGCGGTTTTGATAAATCCAGAAGGAGAACCATTAGGAACGGAGATCCATGGACCAGTTGCGAGAGAGGCTGCCAGAAGGTGGCCCAGTGTTGGTAGGATTGCTAGGATAATTGTGTAAGATGGGGGAGTTGTCTCATGAAGATAAAATCTAGGATTTCAAAGCAACCTAGAAAGATGAGGAAAAGGTTCATATACGACGCGCCTCTCCACAGGAGGCAAAAAATGATGGTAGCTCCCTTAGCACCAGAAGCTGTAGAGAAGTATGGTATCAAGAGATTCCCAGTACGTGTCGGTGATAAAGTAGTTGTTAGAAAGGGTCAATTTAAAGGCACTGTCGGAAAAATAACTGAAGTTGATCTAAAAAGGTACAGAATCTACGTTGAAAATGTTACCAGAAAAAGATCGGATGGAAGCACTGTATATGTTCCCTTAAGACCATGGAACGTGGCTATTCTTGAACTAGATCTCTCTGACCCTAAAAGACGAAAAGCTTATGAACGAAAGAGAAAAGTTAGGGAGGTTTCTCTAGAGGAAGCCGAGGAAGAGTCTACCGAGGTTGAGGAAGAAATTGGTAAGGAAGAAGAAATCGGTGAAGAAGAGGAGGAATCTAGTTTAGAAGAGGAAGAAGGTGAAGAAGAATGACGAAACACGGGCCGAGAAGACAGCTTAAGAGGATAGCTGCGCCTAAGCTATTCCCCATTCCGAGAAAGGTTGGTGGTAAGTTTACTATTAAACCAAGTCCGGGACCCCATCCAGCTGATCGGTGCATTCCTCTTGGAATAATCATTAGGGACATTTTGGGTTATGCAAGAACTTTGAGGGAAGTAAAATTCATTCTTAACCAGAGGATAGTTAAGATTGATGGAAGAGTAATCACGGACTACAAATTCCCCGTAGGTTTAATGGATGTCCTAGAGATTGAGCGAACGAAGGAGTATTACAGAACCCTACCTTTTAGAAGAAAGCTAGTGCTACATAGAATTACACCAGAGGAAGCTAAATATAAAATAGTGAAGATCATTGGGAAACGATATGTCAAGAATGCTAATATCCAATTAAACCTTGAGGACGGTAGAAACATTTTATTTAAAGTAAGTAGTGACGAGGAGCGACGAAAAATATTAGATACTTACTTTGTGGGAGACTCTCTTATGATCTCCCTACCTGAGCAGAAAATTCTTGGACACTTCAGATTAAAGGAAGGAATGTACGCTTTAATAACAGCGGGAAGACACATGGGAGAACACGGAACTATTAAAGAGATAACAAAAATGTTCGGTCCAAGGGCTAGTACAGCTACCATTGAAACAGTAAGTGGAGAAGAAATAATCACAGCCCTAGATTACGTGCTTGTAATCGGCGAAGATAAACCAGCGATCACTCTACCATCAGAAGAAGAAGTTAGAGAAATCATGAAGAGAGTTCTTGTTTTACCATCACAATGAATGAGGAGGTGTATTGAGAATGTCTAGCACAAAAACAACGACGGTTAAACTGGCAGAGTCGATGAAAGAGGTCATGGAGAAGCTCTTGGAGAAATACCCTGATAGATATCCTAACCCAATGCTGGTTCCTAGAATACACTCAGTTGTTATTAACTGTTCTGTCGGACAATCTGGAGAACCCTTAGAAAAAGCTAGGAAAATACTCGAAGAACTCACTGGTAGAAAACCAAAACTTGTAAGAGCCAAGAAAACAATAAAGCCCTTCGGTATTCATAAAAACCAACCAATTGGATGGGTAATAACCCTTCGAGGTGAAGAAGCATTTAATTTCCTAAAAAGAGTACTTGCGGTCTATGACTATACCGTGTGGGAATCATCAATAGATAAGTACGGAAACTTCGCTTTTGGCATTGATGAGCACATAAAAATCCCGGGGGTAAGGTATGACCCAGAGCTCGGAACAACGGGATTCGACATATGCGTCAGCATGGAAAGAGCAGGGTATCGAGTAAAGAGGAGACGACTAAGAAAAGCGAAAGTACCAGAAAGACATCGCTTAACAAAAGAAGACACGATACTGTTTCTTCAGGAAATGGGAATAAAAGTAGAGAAAGGTGTGAGAAGATTAGAGAGAATAACCATTATTGCCCAGGAAATGCGCAGAGAAGAATTGGCTAAGAGGGCAGAAAAGAAGGAAGAAGAACCTACTAAAAAGAAGAAAGGAAAATAAATGGTGATTTTTTGAGTAATTTTTTCAATTCTGAGGACTCATTCACAATTTCTAGAATCTCTTATCAAAAAATTTTCTCCCACAAAGATCTTGACGGATTATTTGGCGGAGGTCTCATTCTCAGAATCTACGAAGCCCCAATAGCTTTCGTCTCAAGAATAACTTCTGCTCAAAGAGCAATAATTATTGAAGTCCCATTAAGCTCTACAAGTATGCTGGATCAATGCCTCATTATAGATCATCACCACTGTAGGAATCCATTCCTAGTAAGCGCTAGAGTAGGAAACTACGTTATCTGCGATGAAGGATACGCAAGCGTAACTTCCTTAATCTCGGATTATTTCGATCTTGACGTACCAGACGAGATCTTGGACGCAATAGACGCTATAGAAGAAGGTATAATAGAGGAGAATGAATTATCAAATACTCTCTTCGTGGGTTTCGTTACATCAATAGGCAAAATACCCTTCAACAAGATAGCTCAAGACATCAAAAACGGTGATTGGGACAAAATAATTAAATGGTTCGAGAAACGAGCAAAATCCAAAGATGCAGACATGGTCAAGAGACTAGCAAAAACAAAGACAGAAAACGCGGATATACTCATCGACAAAGTACGACTAGTACTTTATAAAGCCCAAGACCCGATAGAAGCAGGAGCTGCCAGATTAGCGCTAATAATGCTACAAAGAGAAGCAAACGTGGGAGTTATTCTAGCCCACGAAAACCAATTCGCCAAAAAAGGCATGATCGCTACAAGAAAAAAGAGAATAAACCTATTAAGAGTAATTCAATACCTCGAAGAAACAGGCTGGATGGCTGGGGGAAGAAGAGATGTTGGGGGGTTTAAAATACCGGAGGGAGTGACGGTAACACAAGCAATAGAACATCTAAGAAGAGCATTCTCAACAATACTAAAATGATTGAAAATGGCATCACCACCTAAACCTAATTGGCGATTTTCTTGAATATTCTCATAAATTAGCTATCTACCAATCGCAACAGATAAGCGACTAGAGATATAAGAATCAAAAATCACTAAAATACAGTATTGAGCTCCAGCAATAAAAGCCAACTAAGTGTTAGAAAAAACATTGAGTACACTAAAAGCATCAAAAGCAACAAACAGAATGAACAAAAGAAGGGAAGTGGTGCCGGGGGCGGGATTCGAACCCGCGACCTCCGGATTTCCCATCTTGTCAGCAGTCTGGCCTTCAAACTCTTGTAATGTTGATTATGAGTCCGGCGCTCTGACCAGGCTGAGCTACCCCGGCACATGTGTATGGATGGCTGAGAGGATAGATAGCTAACCTTATTAGTTTAGTGATTCTATAGGTTTATTAATCTTTTGATAGATAAGAGGTTTATCTCAAATTTATCTATCTTTTCCACGTTATCTCTCACTAACTAGCCTTTTGTGATTATGGATTATGGTATGATGCTTGTGGGATAGTTTTTAATGAATTGGTGTATTTTTCCCATGGTATATAGTGATTTTATCGGGAGAGTTTTCATAGTCTGTGAATGTATTGAGCCTTCATGGGTGCTGATTGTGCTTAAAGAGTTGGAACTGATAAACTTTATGTCGCACGAGAATACGCGTATAGTGTTTACTAAGGGAATAAACGTAATTGTTGGGAGGAGGGGGAGTGGTAAAACAGCTGTTCTGGAAGCTATTAGACTAGCCTTTGGTGGGCTTGGGCGTGAGCGGTTAGAGAATCTTGGAAAGTTTGTCAGGTATGGAGCTAGTATGGCTATTATTAGGTTGAGAATGAGTAATACTGTAGATATTCCGGGTAGACCTAGGATTAGACTGGTTGATTTTCTCCCTGAGAATACCGATGTTGTTCTGGAGCGCGTGATTTATAGGGATGGGAAATCGTTTTTTAGGATTAATGGGAAAAAAGTGACGAAGAATGATGTTATTAAGATGCTGGTTAAGGTGAATATTTCTCCTCGTAACACGCTCTTCTTCTTGCCGCAGGAGAGGGTGAATGAGTGGGTATCTCTATCAACTAGGGAGAGAGTGGATCTTCTTCTAAGTGTTTTAGGTTTAAAAGAGCTACGTGATCGATTAGAGAGAGTAAAAAATGAGATTCTGGAAAAAGAAAAAGTACGCAAGGAATTAGTTAAGGAACTAAGGGAGTTGGAGGAGGAAGTAACTAAGAGGAGTAAAAAGGTACTCCACCCATTATTGCCGAGGGAAAAACTCACGAGATATTACGCAGTCAAATTGGCGTATTTAGTGAGTGCGAAGAGTCGATTAGAAACGGAACTTGAGGAATTTCAGAGGAGGATCAAGGAGATTGAGGAAAAAATTGTCGCATTGCATGAGTCGTTAGATAAAGTTAGGAAGAGAAGAGATGAGCTAAATAAGGAGTATGAGCACGTGAGATCGGAGATTGAGAGAATAACCATGGGCGAGAAGGTGGGGTATGAGTATGAACTAAAAAAGGCTGAGGAGAAGGTTAAGGAGTATCAAGCAAAGCTTGTAGAGGTTAGAGAAAAGTATGAGAAAGAGCTTCAAGAGCTTGAAGAAATCCGAAAGAAATGGGGCAGCGACGATCCTGAGGAATTAAGGAGAATGATTTCTGAAAGAATTGAGAGAATAAAATGGATTGAGGCTAAACTGAGCGAGAGTGAGATTTTCCGTAAGATAAAAGGGATAAGGGAAGATATCGAAAGATTACAAGTGGAGAAAAAAGTTTTGATAAAGGAATTGGATGGGTTGCGCACACAGCTAAGAAATTTGCTGAGAAAACTCGATCATTCTGGGTCTCTGGAGAGGGTATTTAATACTATTCCTAGAGAACTTTTGAGAAGCGAGATCTATGGTCCGGTATTGCTGGAGATAAGACCGAGAGTTGCTGGAAATATTTTTAGGGATTACGCGGTGGCTATAGAGAATGTCCTCGGTAAAAGGTTATTATCCGCATTTATCGTAACATCGCCTCAAGCTTATTACAAGATGGTTGAAATTGTGAGGAAAAATCGAGGAGGCGGGAGAATAGATATTATCACTATAAGTAGGTCTGATTCTGGAGAATTAATAAGTGAGAGTGCTCTAGACATCGCTAGACGAATCGTGAACGAGGCAAAAAAGAAGCGAAAATTGTTGAAAAAGAGGGCGAAGGAAGTATTAGGTGGCAACGAGTATCTAATAGCTGGCTGGGTCTGCGACGCTATTATAGCTCCTGAACCCGTCTTGGCCGTTATAGAATCCAGGAATTGGGATGTTCCCATAGTACTTGACGAGAAGGCTGCTGCATTAATCCTTAATAGACTGGGTCTTAGTAAAGCCGTAACTATTGATGGTTCAGTGGTTGAGAGGAGGAGAGATAGAGTCACGGGCGCTGTCTTTTATAATGTGAGAATTGGCGGAGAGGAGTCCGAAAGCATATTAGTGGATATTCTCGGTTTCTCTCTAGAAGATTTTCTTAAAATGGAAGACGAGATTTTATCGCAGGTAGATTCACTAGATTCTGAGATAAGGAGATTGCGACAAGAAATAGATTTCCTTCGAAATAGATTGCCTAAAGAAGCTATTAGTTTAGAAAAGGAAAAATTTTCGTTGGAGGAAGAGATTAGGCAAATAGAGGCTATTATATCTAGAATACAGATGATCAAGAAGCGGCTGAAGCAGGCGCCAGAAAGCATAAAATCTATTCAACAAGCTATAGAGTCGTGGAGCAAGAGAATAGATGAGATGCAGGATAAAATTGAGAAGTGTAACCAGAAAGTACTAAGTTTGGAGGAAAGAAGAAGTTTCCTAGAAGAACAAATCAGAAAACTTATTGAAGAGGAGGCAGATATTTCTGCCCAGATAAAAGCCCTAGAACGTGAGAAAGAGGAGTTACCCGCCAAGATACGGTTTTTGCAAAGGGAGCTTAAGAATATCGATGAGGAATTATCTAAAACAAGGAGAGAGATAGTAGTAATTTTTGATATTATGAGGAGACTCGATGTTATACCAAGAGACAAGACTACTGAGGACTTCATTAAAAAAGAAATTGTAGAGCCAGCCAATAATCTTGTGGAAGCCATGAATATAAATGATCTTGAAAAACTAGCTTTAGAGCTAGAAGAGGGTGTAAAGAGCTATAAGGAAGCAATTTTTAAAATGGAGTCAGAAGCTTTTGAAGTTGAAGAGTTTTTCCAAAGAATTGAAGAAATCAAGAGAAGAATTAAGGAATTGGATATTGAAGTGCAAGAAATTAAAAAATTGTATTCTCGTGAACTGCTCGATCTCATAAATTCTGTAAGAAAAATGATTATGAAAGCTAACGAGAACTACCAAGAGCTTTTATCATATATTGGGGCACGCGGCGAAATAATGTTGGAGGGTGATTCACCCGAAGAACTCCATTTTTCAATCACTATAGACATTCATAGGGATAAACCGGTGGAGATTGATAAGGGGGGTTTTAGTTCTGGAGAAAAAACGACGGCTATAATGTTAATGATTATAGCTCTTTTCTTAACAGCTCCTGCTCCCCTTTATATGTTTGACGAGTTTGATGTTTTCCTAGATGATAAGAGCTTAGAGGAAATTATGTACGTTATCAAAAGATCATTGAAGAACTTTCAAGGAATCATAACTACTACTCATAGAGAGGAAATTCTCTTAACAGCCGATAACATAGTATATATGCATTATGATGAGGAGAAAAAGAAGTCTATAGTTGTACCTATTAGTATTAAGGAACTAGTTACTAAATTAAAGTGAATTGGAAGAGATATTGTTGAATTAGGTTCTGGTTAAAATGAGTCGTAGCCGTGATAAGAATCGGGGTATCGTGGTAAGAACAATTAGGTTAATGAAAGAATACATTAAGACAGGGGCTGAGGGTCTTCCACGGATTATTCTCAATAATATCGTAGACATATCAGATAATGCTGATGTTAGGCGTATTCTGATTAGGGATACGGATCTTGGCATCTCTTTCTTTCAAATGCTTAATCTTTATGTTAAAGCTAGACACAATTATGTTGAACAGTTATTACAAGCTAGTAAAGTTTCTCTCAACAAACCCTTATCAAGTATAAAGATGGTTCTAGAAGCCGTTAAACGCGAAGAATTCCCCATCACACATATTGTTTCTATCCAAGGATTTTCATATGAAGCGTTAAAAGAAGGTCTTGAACAACTAATTCTTGGAGGACAAAAGGTTCGGAAAGCGTTAAAGAAGAGGTTAAAGAGAGTATTGCCTGAGATAGTAACTCATCTACTCAAAAAGAATTCTTTCCTGAAGAAGTTGGAGGAGACATTACTTAATGAAATAATAAAAAACGAGGGGAAGTGTAGAATAGAGGAAGTAGTAAGAAGACGGGAGTTAGTGCAGACGGAGCTAGAAGTGAAACTACGTGTTATTGGAGTGTTAAGACTGTTGAAAAATGGTAATTTATTGTATGATTATAAGGAGAACATCGTTAAGGTGAAACGATATGAGTAGCAAAGATTTACCAGAGGAAGCTGAACAAGCGATTCGGGAGGCGGCGGCCTATATCCTAGCCAGTCGTTATAGAAGTATAGGTGCACCGGTGAGCAAGGTAATAAAGATTTTGAAGAAATCACGGATCCCTCTAGAAGAATGCTTAAAAGAGCTTGAGAGAAGGTTCGAGAAGATTGGGCTAAAACTTAAGAGGGTACGAGTTGTTAGGAGGAGTAGGCGAAGCGAGATTTTCGTAGCTGTGATTGATCCAGCTATAAAACTTGGGGAGTTACGGCCTTATAGTAAGGATGTCATGGGTGTCCTGGCGCTTATATTTTTTAGAAGTAAGGGAGGAGAAATTTTCTTATCAGTGTTAAGAAACGATTTGCTAGCCCTTATTGGTGATGAAGAAAAAGTAGATAAGCTCTTGCGAAAGGCTCTTAAGAAGCTCGAAAGAGAGAAAATCATTAGACTCGACGCTGATTCTGGAAAAATCATTTTGACAGAACTTGGGCAAGCTCTAATGCCTCCCCCCGAATTAATTGATGAAATAGTTATTGACATGTTGGCTAAGGGACCGGGTGGGGGTGACTAGATGTTTCTGGAGTCAAAACTACCTAAGTGGTATCCGTTACAAAAGCTTCATGGCTCAGTAAATCTGGATCAACTAGTTGAAGCTGGTAAGAAAAGGGTAGATTTCCTATTGAGTATTGCGAGGGATAGGGAGGAGGCTTTTTTAAAGTCTAATGAGGACGTTTTGAATCCGCTGGGTTGCTTCTCTTTGATAATTACAGCAGCTTTATCGGAAGATAACCTTTTCAAGTTATGGTTTCTAGAGCATGAGGGTGATTTTTTCTCGTATTGGATGGAGAGGGCTTCGATTGGAGATAAAATTGCAATAATAAAGGACTTGCTAGGTGATAACGTAATTATAGGATGGAAGGAGATAACATCTCGTCTAGGAATTAGCAGAGATGATATATTAAAGGAATTAGCGGTATTATTACCTAGTGATACTAGGAGAAAGGAAACGATGACAAAGCTTTATACTGACATTTATCGGAACGAGCTTGGAGGAGTAGCGGTAAAATTCTGGGAGGTTCCATGGCTTCTTATTAAGCACCGTGGCTTTCCCCATAAGGGATGGATCGTAACGACGATGAGGTTCCTATTAGCTGAAATAAAGAAATGCTTTCAAACGAAACTGGAGGCGAGAATTAAGCATCTAAGTCAACGCAAAAAAGAGGGAGATACAAAAGTTCTTATCTTGCAAGAAGTAGCAGAGAGAATTCTCTCTTACTGGAGGGAGAAGAGGGATCTAATGAGTATCAAATACAAAGATTTTAAGGTAGTGGGTGAAAAGCTATATGAGCGAGAGGATCTATGGCCATTATGTATGAAAATACTGATTAATAGACTTAGAACTTCAGGTTATCTTACTCATGGGGAAAGGTTACAACTAGGACTATTTCTTAAAAAACTAGGTATGAGCTTGGAAGAGCAATTACAATTATGGTACAAATCAGCAGTTGATAATTTTGGTATGTCTTGGGAGGAATTTGAGCGGAAAGGTGGATATTATATAAAACACATCTATGGATTAGTTGGAGGGAGAAAAGATTATGAAGCGCCGAAATGTGAAACCATAATAGCTAAGTATTTCTGTCCATTCAAATCCTTGTCCTCTGAACAGTTGAAGGAAATTCTCAAGAATATGCACCAAGAAATGCCCGATAAAGTGCTTGTAACTATACTAAGAAGAATGAGGGAAGGAGAAGCTCGAAAAGCTTGCAGTGAATATCTAAGTTTCTTGATGGGTAGAAGATATGAAAAGGAGATGTCTCATCCATTACTATTTGTACGATTGTTATATATGAGGGAGAAAAAGAGGAAAAGAAGGGAGGCGAGGGAAAGTGGCTCTACCCCCCATGCTGGAGAGAGTAAAAAGGGCGGGAGTGGATCCAGAGCTGGTGCATAGTAAAGTCGCATGTGTTTTAGGAGTTGGAGGTTTAGGAGTTTTGGTTGCTGAGATGCTGGGCAGGTTAGGTATTGGGAAGCTAATTCTTGTGGATCGTGATATTGTCGGGCCGGAGAACTTCAATAGACTAGGTTTTGAGGTAGAGGATATTGGTAAACCGAAAGTAAATGCGTTAGCTAATAAACTGGCGAAGATATCGAAGATTCTAGGCAATTTTGCACCAGATATAGAAACGTACTATGTCGATGTTATAGGTTGGGAGAAGCTTCCAGAGATTTTAAAGAAGTGCGATCTTGTTTTTACATGCTTTGATAATGTAGAGGCTAGGCTAGAGATTAATTACTGGATTGTAAAACTTCGGAAGCCTCTTATCGATGGAGGAACAAGTACTGATGGTCTAGGGGGGCGTGTTATAACGGTTATTCCATATAAGACACCTTGTCTAGGGTGTTATTTTGGAGAGGGAACTCTGGTGGAGCTGGGAGGGGAGGAGGAATCCGGATCTTGTGACGCCTCATTACCCACAACCATAAGTATTATAGCGGCTATTCAGGTAGATCAAGGATTAAAGATATTACATAATAATGACGTGGCTCCTAGGATAATAATTAGCTTGCGTAACAATAGTATTACAGTATTAAGTGACGATAAGGTAAAGAGAAGGAGAAACTGTGAGTATTGTGGGAGTGAGAGTATTGAGTAAGGGCGAATCAGAGAAGAAGGAAAAGGTTATAGTTATAGATGTTATAGAGACGCCCCGGGGACCAGTACCAAGCGCCGAATCTCTAAAATCATTAGTGGAGGCTTGGAATGAGGTTTTATCAACGATTAATGAGAATACTTCTGAATTAGTTAATATGATGAAGAGAATTGAGGATCATATCTTGAAATTGTCCATAAGTATTAGTAAATTAGTTGGTAAACTAGATTCTTTCGCACAGATTCTTAGTGATCTCAAAGTGAGCATGGATTCTCTTAAGGACGAATTTGCTGAGATTAGAGAATCTAATCTGATGAAAGATGAAAAATTGAAAAAGAAGGCTAAGAAGCATCTCGACGAGATATTGAAATAGTCGATGATTGGGCTTTCCCTGTGAGGTGCATTTTAAGATAGATTTTAGTAAGCTAAATGACTTGAGAAGTATTAGGTTGATTTTAGTGTTTAATGCGGTGAAATGAATGGAATCGCGTGATAAAAAAATCGCTGAGCTTAAGCAAACTGAGGAACACGAAGAATTGCCCGAAATAGTTACACTATATTTCCAGAGGGCGGATAATCTGAGAAAAACAATAGCGATCAGAACGACAATAAATGATTCAATGGAGCGAGTAGTGCTTGAAGCAGCTGAAAAATTAGGCATAAAAAGCGGAAGGATAGGATTGACTGGTGGAGGAGAACCAATATACTTTGCTGGTAAGAAGGTTGGGGATATTCTTCGTGAATACAACATTGTCTCGTTCCAAATAAGTTCTGCTGATATGCTTGGATGATTTAGAGGAAGTGTATGATATATGTCAGAGGATTATTGGGAGTATGAAGAGGAAGAATTAGAAGAAAAAAGAGCTAGAAGAAAATCGAGGCGATTAACAACGCCTCCTACGGGGGCTGGACTTTTAAGATTCTATGAAGAGGAAGAAATGGGCATAAAGGTAGGACCAAGGGCAGTCACCGCGATCTCTCTGTTATTTATCTTGCTTGTAATCTCTGCATGGATAATTTTCTAGCACCTCATACTTGTTATTTTAATTGAATAATGTACCACTATATTTCGAGAGTATAGAATGTTCTGGTGCATGAAGATGCTATCTCAAATCTCTCACGAAGAAATGAAATTAAAGATTTCTCCGCCAATAATACTGGTAAATTACAAGGCTTATGAGAGTGCGATTGGGGAGAATGCTGTTAGGTTAACTGAAATTGTTGAGGATGTAGCTGAGGACTTCAGCAAAATAACCTTCGGTATAGCTCCTCAGATAGCAGATATTTATCGGGTAGCACAAGTAGTGCGAAGGGTCTATATTTTTTCTCAACATATTGATCCTGTGCCTCTAGGAGCGAAAACGGGGCATACTCCTCCAGAAGTTGTAAAATTAGCTGGAGCTCATGGTACTCTGATTAATCACTCAGAACGTCCTCTTTCTCTGGAAGATATAGAAAAAGCCATAAAGAGGGCTCATGAAGTGGGGCTTGTCACCTGCGTTTGTGCGTCATCTCCAGAAATGAGCGAAAAAATAGCTAGATTATTGCCTCATTTTCTAGCCTTCGAACCACCCGAGCTCATAGGTACGGGAATAAGCGTCAGTAAAGCTAAACCAGAGGCGGTAGTGGAGAGCGTAAAGAGGATAGAGAAAGCGAGTATGGGAAAGGTCATACCGTTATGTGGTGCAGGAATAACTACTGGAGAAGATGTTAGAAGAGCTATTGAATTAGGAGCGAAAGGAGTTTTAGTGGCTTCTGCCGTAGTAAAAGCTAAAGATCCATTCGCGGTTCTTCAAGACTTTGCAAGTGCTATTGAGGATCTCATAGAGTAAAAATCCGATAGAAAAATCTTTAAGGTGGATAGCGGGCCCGGCGGGACTCGAACCCGCGACCGACGGCTCCGAAGGCCGCCGCGCTTTCCAACTGCGCTACGGGCCCTAGTAGTTAGTAATATCTTTAGCTATAGTTTTTAATTTCTTGGTTGTGGAGAATAATCCTTAAATACTTTTACTCGTCACCTAACTTATATTTATACCTCTTAGATATATGTAGTTACTTCCTTCTAATTGGTGCA
>Ga0180301_10000019_pt1 | contig 110213 bp, 113 predicted proteins | sample GuaBasSediGuay16_FD_121797 | JGI IMG/M metagenome (GOLD analysis project Ga0180301, IMG submission 121797) | Subseafloor sediment microbial communities from Guaymas Basin, Gulf of California, Mexico - Guay16, Core 4569-2, 12-15 cm | ecosystem: Environmental > Aquatic > Marine > Hydrothermal...
TCAACATAATGGTCAGTTAAATCTTCATCTCTTGCAGCAGCTAGAGGTATCACTATGTCTCCTATGTCAAGCTCTTCGCTAAGTGCTCCCCAGAATCCTAGTCCTATCAAAGCTCTTGTCCTTCTCGCATGAGCAAGTGCAACTATCCACTCAGCATAACAAGGCCCTCCTCCTATTGCTATAGTTGATATTCTGACCCCTTTATAGAGGCCTGTGAAGCTTTTTATAGTATATGCATCTCCTGTGACATCGCGAGGTTCATCAAGGAATTTATGTAGTGTTCTATGACCTGAGCCAAGGCCAACTATCCGGTAGTCAGCTAGCATAGTGAGATCCCCTTCTTTGACCACTAGCTTAGCTACCTCCCTAAGCCAGTACTCACTGGCCCTAAATGGCCAGCTTGCCATCAAGCTCCACCCATAGATCATTGAATTTAGATTAATGTGTCTAGAGTTTATTGCCTCAGGCTGTCTGATAGTCAGAAACAGGAGGCGTCATCACTCATCAGGGAGCCTAGCGCTCATCATCTAAGTGCTCTATACCCGCAGACCAATATTAATGTCACCTAAAAATGCTTGATGTCATAGCCTCTGCAGATGCTGACCTAAAATAGTCAACCCGATCTATAACTTAACGAGGGTGCTGGAGATGCATGAGCTCAAGATGAGATTGAGTGACAAGGAATACAGCTTGCTAGAGCGCGCTTTGAGCATATGGGGAAGAACTCTCGAGGAGGCTAAGGGCTATCTTCACAGTGGTGCCATGAGCTCCTTGGTATCAGCTATGTACTACATGAGGCCTACATGGCCATGGCCCTACTGGGTGAAAGAACAATTTGACCCAGAGTCAAGAGCTTATCTTCAGCCTCACTCCAATCCATACTACAACAGACACTACCGATCATGGGCCATGATAGGGACGAGGAGAGGAGTTAATGAGGGGATAGTGTTCAGAGACGGCCATTTCATGCCTAGAAGGAACTGCTACTCCTTCATCCTATGGATGTATGACTACGACGCCAAGCGTCTGTTTGTCCCAGGCTACCATGGAGAGATAAGGCAACGACTCATTAGCAGTGGAATTCCCATAGTGCTCAATGAATGGGTGGTCAATGAGAACACTATTCTCTCAAGAGTTTTCGCCACAAGATATGGAGACTTAGATGTCGGTATCTTAGTGGTCACCATAAGGAATGAGAGCTCTCGGAGGAAGCACCTCAAGCTCTTCATAGCTCTTAGACCATGGGGGCCTGATGCTCCTCATGAGGTTAAAGAGGTTGAGTATTCAGAAGAGACCACCTGCCTAGTAGTGGATGGGAAGCTGGCTCTTGTGCCTGATGAGCCCCCCTCTGATTATGCATGCTCTGACTTTGTAAAGGGTGATGTCTATGAAGATGCTCTAGATGGTAGCTTATCCAGAGCCAGTAGAGCTCACTGTGAGCTGGGGTATGCTACAGCTGCTCTAGGCTATGATGTACACTTGCCAGCTAGAGGTCACAAGATACTAGCATTTAAGATTCCTCTCGACCCAGTGGAGCCCTCAATTGATTTGATCAGGAGCCTTAGAGCTCTGGACCATAGAAAGGCTCTTCTAGCCACCTATAGAGAATGGGCTCAGTGCCTGTCGAGGGGCATGAGCATCAAGATGCCCGAACACCATATAGTCGAGGCCTTTCAAACCTCCGTAATGAATCTGCTCCTTCTGCATGATGAGGGGAGAATAACTCCTGGGCCTACTGTCTATCACATGTTCTGGGTGAGAGATAGTGCTATGATGATAACCGCTTTGGACGCTACTGGCTTCTTCAAAGAGGCAGAGGAGGCAGTAAGGCATCTGCTAAGCATACAACAGCCAGATGGCCTCTTCAGACCAACTGAGTTCTACGTAAAGGAATGGGATGCAAATGGAGAAGCTCTATGGACTATAGCTCAACATTTCAAGTTTACACGTAATCGTGAACTCATATTGAAGCACAAGGACAAGATAATGAAGGCTATAGAGTGGCTCAAAAGAGCGCGAGAGGAGACTATGAAGGATGAGGATAAGGGCAAGCCTCACTATGGCCTTCTGCCTAAAAGTTGGAGCGCTGAGGATACTGGGCCCTTTGATTACTATTACTGGGACGTGTTCTGGGCAATTGCAGGGCTCAGAGACATAGCCCAAGTACTGAAAGATGTGAATCTGCACAAGGAGGCAGAGGAAGCCCTTATGCTCATGAAGGAGTTTGAAAAGAGCCTTTTCTCTTCACTGGACTATATCTACAGGGAGAGGAACATAGACTTCATACCTGCTACTCCCTATAGAGGGCTCGATTCAGCTCTATCGAGATCACTAGGAGCGCTATGGCCTTGTAGAGTTCTAAAGCCTGACGACCCAAGGTTACTCAAGACATTAGACCTTCTTATAAGACATTTCGCAGAGGATGGAGGAGTCTTTCATAGACATGCATGGGGATGTTATGGCTCATATCTAACCATGATACTAGCCCACGCCCTACTAATTGCTGGAAGAAAAGAGGAGACTCTTAAGCACCTCAAGTGGATCTTAGCTCATCGCTCACCCACTAACGGATGGGCTGAAGGAATATCACCCCTCACAGGAGAAGGAGGGTTCGGAGATGCACCTCATGGCTGGGCCTGTGCTGAGTATATATGGCTGATTAGAGACATGCTAGTCAGAGAGGAGGATAATCATCTCGTGCTTATGGGTGGTATTCCATACGAGTTCATAGGAGATAGTAGTATTGAGGTCGTAAATGCCCCTACCCACTTTGGAACGCTATCCTACACATCAAAGGTAGAGGGAAGAACATTAAGTCTCCAAGTCAAGCTTCTAGACGAAGGCTATCCACAGCCAGAGCACATCGTTGTAGACCTGTGGTGGGCCTCAGAGATAGTTGATGTAGAAAGTGATGTGCCTGAATATGAAGTAGTTGTCAATAAGGTGAAGGTAAGTCCAAGAGTTACAAGACTTCTTGTGGAGTTTGAGATCTGAAATAATACTTTCTTTGCACCATGTATTGTAAAATGCTGTAGGTAGTCTCGGCATGTAGTAGGGTCTACTTTTATCCATCCATAATTATGTACTATTCCCTGCTGAAACTGAGTTTCAGTAAAGCGGGTCCGTGTACTTTATACTTCTCATAGTATCTTTATTTTCTCAGGGGCTGGACATGAGTGAGGTTAAGATGAGACTCCTTACCATGCTAATGCTAGCTATCGTACTTATTGGGACATTGGCTCCTCTCTATAGTCTAGAAGCCGAAGAGGCCTACGCTAGGGAAGCTGATGAGGAAAGACTAGACAGGTTAGCTGAACTCATAATATCAGGTGTAGAGGCTGTCCTAAGGATGGTCAAGGAAAGGATCCTCATAGCAGAGGGTTATGGACTGAATGTAACTCGAGTGAAGGAGCTAGTAGATAATGCCACTGAGCTCATCTCAATAGCAAAAGAACATGTAGAGGCTGTTGGGGCTGAGGAGGCTCTTGAGGCTCTAAGACTTGCTAAGCAGGCATCAAAGATAAGCATTAGAGCACTTAACATGGTTGAAGCCCTACTGGCAAGAGCTGTTCCAAAGTATCTCGAGGAGAAAGAGAAAGTGATGAACAGGACTAAAGTGCTATGTGAGTGCAGACGTCGCATGATAGCCTTGAAGATCATGGAGAGGCTAGGCAATGTAACAGGAGTTGGACCTGAGATATCCAAGGAAGCTAGAAAGATTAAGGAGACTATAAAGCTCTGTATGCAGAAGGCCAAGAAGGGAGAAATGGATGAAGCACGAAAGCTTCTGAAGGAGATCAGGCATCTTACGATAAAAGTGAGGGAGAGAGTTAAAGAAGGTGCATTAAGAGCTATCGTCAGACTAACGGAAAGAGAGAGGTTCAGAAGAGCTCTGATAGGCAACTTCTCAAGAGCTCTTGAAGTGCTTGAGATGAATATGACTATGAGAACTCTCAACTATACAATGAAGGGAATCGATATAGCCATTCACAATGTGAACAAGACCATATTAGTTCTGAGAACTGTCCTGAGAAGATTGAGAGAAGTTAATGCATCTGAAGTAGCTATTAAGGCTATTGAGCTGGCCATATCAAGGCTGAAGATAACAGTGAGCAGGCTTGAGTACCTAAAGGAGACCTTAAGGCATGCTATCAACAAGACAAGAGAAGTAGGGCTCAAAAAGGCCTTGGAGAAATTCAGGAAGCATGCTAAGAGATTCCTAAATGCAACCTATAAACTAGAGGAGTTGCTTGAGGAAGCGGTGGACAGGCTTGAGGAACTAAGGGAGATCATAGGTAAACTTGAGGAGGTAAATGCAACTATTCCAGATAAAGTGTACAGCCTCCTTGACGAGATAGCATCCCTTATAGAAGATCTCAAGGAGGCTATAGATGAGAATGATGCAGATACTGCCATGAAGATATACATGAAGATAGGAAGAAAGTTCTCAGAAGCCATGAGGATAATAGCAAAGATACGGAGACCCAGAAGGCCTAGACCACCTATCTTACGAGAGAAGGTCAGGGAAATAAGGGAGAAGATCTCGAAGCTCATGAACACTGCCGAATCCATGATACGTAAAGTGGAGAAGACGCTAGGCGAAGTCCCCGATGATGTGAAAGAGCTGTTCAACAATATCAGAAGTCTACACGATGAGATATTGAAGGCCCTTGAGGAAGAGGATATTGAAAGAGCTGAAGAGCTCCTAGATGAAATGGAGGACCTAGTAGATGAACTCGAAGACCTAGTTGAGAAGCTCATTAAAGCCAGAGAGAAGGAGATCGAGAAACTGGAGAACAAGATCGAGAACCTCAAGGATGAAATTGAGGAACTACTAGAGAAGATCGAGGACCTGCTTGAAGAACATCCTGGAATGAAAGGCATGTTAGAAGGGCTGAAGAAGAGCCTAGAGAGGGCGGAGGAGATGCTTGACAGAGCACTGAGAATAATGAAGGAAGAGATTGATGAGGCTAGGGATATAGTTGAAGAAGTGGAGGACATAATAAAGACTGTAAAAGAGCAGTTAGAGGAGATAGAAGAATCCTGAAATTCCTAGTCTCTTCTTGAAGCTTTTTATCCATCCTAGTCTTTTATCGTTCAGGAGGTTCACTAGATGATAGAGGTTGAAGCCAAATTTAGAGTGGAGGGCCTAGAGGAGGTCAAGTATAGGCTTCATAGATTGGGCGCGATACATATAGCCGATTATACTCAAGTAGATACCTACTTCAATCATCCCAGCCGCGACTTTAGGGCGACTAAAGAGGTGCTAAGACTTAGGCAAGAGGATGGGCATGCATATCTAACGTATAAGTCTCTCGTAGAGAGCACTTTTAAAGCCAGAGAAGAGGTGGAGGTTGAGGTGGGGAATGCAAAGCTCATGATGGAAATTCTTGAAAGACTAGGATTTAAAGTCGTTGCTAAGATTGTTAAGAGAAGGCAGGAGTACAAGCTATTCAATAACTGCAGGGTGTGCCTTGACGAGGTTAAAGGACTGGGAAAGTTCATTGAGATAGAGGTTATAGCTAGGGATAAGGATGAGGGGGAGAGATATATGGTTCAAGTTATCAAAAGCCTAGGCTTAGACAGCGAGAAGGTCATAACAAAGTCCTACCTTGAGATGCTGTTGAACTTTGAGCTATAGTATTCCCACCTTGGCCCCCATGGTATATAGGATAGCTCCTAGCTGTATCGTTACAGTTTTCCTCAATGGTATCACTTCATATTTAGATAGTCTTTCGAACATGCTTACCTGCTTCTCGAAGAATCCTTTTACCTCGTCTTCACATCTCCTGAGCACTTCACGACCTCTACCACTAGCTTTCCTTATAGAGTCCTCCATGAGCCTTATCATAAGCCCACACATCAGCATGTTGCTCCAGTATATTCTCTCAACTATAGCATCAAAGGCTTCAGCTACAGTAGCTGACCTCTCTAGCTTGGGATCCGTTGTAGCCCACTTCCTCTCAGCCTCTAGATATTCAAAGCCGTACCTAATGAACTCCTTTAGCGACTCATAGAAGGGAGATGTCTTATCTACATACTCTTCAACCTCGTCCAGATGTTGCTTGAAGAACTTTAACGAATCTTCTCTTTTGGATAGTCTTAATAGGACTATATCTCTTAAAGGTACGCCTATTTCAGTGGTATTATGCACTCTCTCATCATAGATGTATGGAACTTCACATACTACGGTTAGAACTTCAGGATTGACTCTTTTGGCGTATTCATCACTTGAAGCACCATGTTTTATAACCTTCGCAGGGTCCTTGTCACTATACTTCTCCAGATAATCGTAGGTTTCCGTCACAAAAGGCATTTTGAATATCGCTTCCTCAAGCTTAACAGCCCAAGGAACTTCAGGCTCTCCACGGTGTAGTGGAAGTCCTTGACCTCTGACCAAGGCGTGGAGCAGTGGATACACTTTAGGCATAGGGTCTGATAGGTAGAAGTATACACCACAGAAGCCAGCATTGTGGAGTGACGCCATGAAGATAGGCTTTGCTTGGTCTATAATATTCATTATAGCCTTAGTCTCAGGGGTTGGCCTATCCCATTTAAGTCTCTTATACTCTATGGGGAAGGTCCATTCGACTTGTCTATAGCCTGGAGGTCTATAATAGTTAAGGGCGTATTTACGAGGTTCAAAAGGCCCTTTGAACCAACCCTCGTTTAGTCTTGCGCCAAAGGGGTCAGCGCATTTAACTATGTACCAGTTGACTTTGAAGGCTTTTCTGAATTTAGCATCTTCACATAGCTTCCACGAGAGATATTCGAGAGTGAGGCTGCCTATAGGCTCGTTAGGATGAGGAAAGGCAAAGCAAAGTGCTTGATGCTTTGCCTCCTCAGTCTTGATTCTTAAGGCATAGATGGGCTCTCCGTTACTAGCAACACCTACCCTTTCAAGAGATGCTATATCAGGGTATTTCTCGACTAGCCTCCTAGAGCTTTCATTAAGCTCGTCTACTGTCATGAATTCTCTATAGTCAGGAATCTCCTTTAGACACTCCTCTATGATCTCAAGTGCTTTACTCATATCCGGCACCGTAGGTTAGTTAACAAAGATTATGGGTATAAAATCCTTATTTTTCTGACTCTGAATGAAGGCTAGGGTCTAGTTCTATCCTCTCATGGTTATTTTCCTTTGCTTCTTGTAGAGGTCCACTATCTCCTGTACTGTAGTAGCATCTTCTGGCCTTTTGTCTGGACGGTATCTTAGGAAGCGTGGGAATCTTATAGCTAGCCCTGCCCCTTCCTTAACTATACCCCATGCGCAGGTATGCAAGGGTGATAGAGTGATCTCAGCTCCTGTAACCTCCATGACAATTGCTGGGACGAACCATATGTCAGCCTCAAGCTTGCTATCAACTCTTGGATGCTTATGTGGTATTATATAGGGCTCAAACATCTTAGGCAGTTTTTCAAGATCTTCATCAGTGAAGCCTGAGCCCACTTTGCACACTGTCCTGAAGACATCACTCTCAGGATCGTAGGCAGCCATGAGAAGGGCACCATAGGTGCCTGCTCTCTTCCCCTTGCCCCAGAAAGCACCTACAGCTACTAGGTCAACAGTATCAGCTAGCTCTGCCTTGTAGTCTCTCTTGTACTTTATCCACAGGAAGCCTCTTACGCCGCTCTGGTATACAGCATTGGGCATGAGAGACTTGCACATGATGCCCTCACAGCCCTCAGCTATAGCTTGTTCAAAGAACTCCTCAAGTTCTCTAGGACTTGAAATAAGCTTGTAGTGAGCAAGCTTTATTCTATCGCTCTCCTCCAGTATATCCATCAAGTACTTGCGGCGCTCAGTGTAGGGCTTTAGGGTCAAGTCCTCTCCGTCTACGTAGAGGCAGTCGAACATGAATATACTGACGGGATATTCCTCCATGGCCTTCTCTATCTCATACTTTCTCCTTCGATGCATAAGCTCCTGGAAGGGCCTCAGGTCGCCTGTGTCTGGGTCTATAGCGACCACTTCTCCCTCCACTATAGCCTCTTTGGCCTTTATGTGATCCCTTATGAGCTGACATGCATCAGGGAAGTACTGAGTAACATTCTCCAGCCTTCGGCTATAGAGTATGACCCTATTGCCCGATTTATGAGCTTGTACCCTCATACCATCATATTTATATTCAGCAATGCATTTGCCGCCAAGTTTTCTCAGTATCTCTTCTGGGGTTCTAAGCCTTTCTGCTAGCATTGGCTTTATGGGAACTCCTACGGTAATCTTTATCTTCTTAACTCCCTCTAATCCTTCAGTAACCAACACCTTAGCTATGTATCCCATGTCAGGCCTAAGGTTATAAGCTCGCTCTATTACCTCTCTTGCTGCCTTGGTTCCAGTAAAGGCTATAGCTAACGCGTCCATGATGGTCATATCGGCTATGCCTAATCTAAGCCTGCCAAGTATGGTCCTGAGAATATACCTGGCCTCCTTTGGTTTTGCATCCTTGAGGAGAGAGGCTAGAAGGCTCACCTTAGTATCCTGAGCACCTTCTCCAGTGGCTTTGGCTATCTTGACGAGCGTATCATATACTCTCTCTATGGTTAATGGCCGCTCCTTGAACTCCTCCCCCATGAAGGCAAATAGGCTGACAGTTCTCTTCTTTGATGAGAGAAGCCGCTCAGCAGCAAGTCCTACATCACCAAGCCTTTTAACCTCCCGCTCAACTTCTCTTGCATTGACACCTGTAGCCAAGGCTATAGCTCTCATAGCTAATTTCTCCGCTACACCAAACTCAAGTCCTACATAATCTGGACATATCTTGCCTTGAGTAAGGTAAACTACCTTATCTATTATATCTGGAGGAACCTTCTTGAAGAGCATGACTAAGTAAGCAGTCATTTCAGTTCTCTTCGTAGTTTTCTCTATCTTCTCGTAAACATCCACCAATACTGAGTACTCCATGCTCTCCCACATTATCGAGAGGATGTTGTGCTTAATTAAGGTTACGTATAGATAAAGCTACCTAGTTCTCCTCCCCTCCTCCATTCTCTCAAGCGTCCATCTCAGGGAGCTTCTTAGTTCTCTGAGTCTTCTCATCTCACGATAGTTATGGACTATAAGCTCCTTGAGCATACCCTCATCATCAGTTTTTATAGTGTAGTCAAGTACTTGATCTGCATCTAGTCTTCCTCTCCTTACCTCCTCAAGGTCTCTCTGCCTAAAGGTGTCAAGAACTCTTCGGATGAAGAATGTGTTGAAAGGAGGCTTGTTCACATCAATTTTCATCCCCTCCGCAGGCACGATCTTGACTTTATCTTTCCAAACATACATCACGGCTAAGGTGCGGCCATTAATTCTACTTTTTATACTGTACTCCTCCTCGGGAGGTCTTTCTATTTCCTCTGCAATGCTTATAGCGGGTTTAAAACTAGCTCTTGCCAGTACTTCGTCTATGACCTTAGCGCACTCCTTAAGGAGCTCCAGCTCTGCACTAAGCTCTTCTATTCTACGTTCAAGCTTTTTTCTGAGCTCTGCAAGGTATTTAATACGTTCCTCCTCCACTAGTTTACACCAAGGCTTTTTAGGCAGGAGCCATGTATTAAAGATATCGAGGTCATAACCTTGAGCCTTATATGGTATGATTGTCTTACGCCTAAGCAGGCCCTAATAGCATATACTCTGAAGAAGGCCTTAGAAAGGCTAGGCTTTGACATCTTCATAACCACTCGAGACTACGACTACACTATAAGTCTCCTAAGGCTTAAGGGTCTAGACTATGTAGCCATAGGCTCCCATGGTGGAGCCTCATTGAAGGGTAAGCTAAGGAGAAGCTGTGAGAGAATGCTTAAGATGATAGACTTAGTGGAGAAGACTAATCCAAGAGCCTTAGTGTCGTTCTCATCGCCTGATGCCACCAGAGTAGCCTTCGGGATGGGCATACCCATAATCAATCTCAATGATTCTCCTCATGCAGAGCACGTATGTAGGTTAACGTTCTCACTATCCGACTATGTGATAACCCCTAAGTGTATACCCCTCGAAGTGCTCGAGCAGCTTGGAAGGCCTAGGAGAGGGTTTATCCAATACGAGGGTGTTGATGAGGTGGCCTGGCTTAGAGACTATAATCCAAGTCCGAGCGCTTTGAGTAGATATGGTCTTAGACCTCTTAGCTACGTTGTACTAAGACCTGAAGAGCAGAAAGCAGCCTACATGCTCAAGGTTAAACTTGGATTTAGCTATGAAGATATCCTCAAGTACATATTGAATACCCACAAAGGCTACAGGATAGTCTTCCTGCCTAGATACGAAGACCAGAGGCCACAGATTCAACATCCAATGCTTGTGATGCCGAGGACAGCAGTTGATGGTCCTCTTTTGACAAGATTTGCTGCGCTTGTTATAACAGGAGGAGGAACTATGTCAAGAGAGGCATGTCTTCAAGGAACACCATCCATAAGCTATTCACCGCATAAACTCTACGTCAATGAATACCTTAAGAAGAGAGGATTTCCTCTATACGATGTGCATAAGCTAGACAATATAATCGATATAATTGACCAAGTACTGGAGGAGCCAGCTAGGGCCAGGGTAGATACAGAGGAACTCCTTAAGGGAATGGAGAGTCCCGTGGATGTAGTTATAAAGCTTATCCCTGAGCTTCTCGAGACCTCTCTATGATTTCCCTTCCTCTACGTATTATGTTCTCCAGCTCAAGTACGTCCTTGACTATGACCACAGCCCTAGCCTTCAGCTCTACTGCTATCACATTCTCCATTAAGGCTGCTATCTCCCTGCAGGATATAGATGGCTTCCTGAGAAGGAGCACTGTGTCGGCTCTTACCGCTTCAAGGAAACGTAGTCCTCCTATCTGATGATCTCTGAGTGCCTTGAGCAATCGTCTTCTAGTCATACGTTCTGAGGAGATCCATTTTATGAATGCTATGCCTAATAGCCATTCCTCCAAGTTTAGTCCCTCTGTTCAGAGTAGTTTAGCTTATATACTAATTGCTATCATTTAGACCACCAGATGATAGGAAGATACCATAGAATAAAACTCGTAATATTCGACCTCGACCAAACTCTTCTATGCACCATTAGGAGGTTCTATGAAGCTCTAAACGAAGCCCTAAGAATTCATGGTGAACAGCAACTCTCATGGAATGAATTTGTTGAGCTGTATTCACATGACATGTTGAGGGTTAGATATACTGATGATAGGTTGTGGCACTACTTCCTCACCATATACACCAAGCGGAGGACATCACATGATGGACCTCTTGAAGGAGCCAAAGAGATTCTTGAATGGCTTAAAAAGAATAATATCAAAGTGGCCATCGTTACAGGAAGAATAGCCGAAGTAAGCGATGTAATTAGAGAGCTAGAAGATTATGGCTTGGCAGACCATATCGACCTAGTTTTAACTCATCCAGTTGATGTACCCGTAGGTGATCTTAGAGCATCCAAGAGGGAGCTGATAAAAAGAGCCTTGGAGAGGTTAGGCGTGCAACCTAAGGAGGCACTGTTCGTTGGGGATTATGTGGAGGACATCGTGGCCTCAAAGTCGCTTAACGTGACTACTGTAGGTATCTTGACAGGCCTTATGAATGATAAAAGGCTTAAGGAGTTAGGTGCTGATTACGTGGTACGAGATTTAAAAGAGCTACTACAGCTTCTCAAGGACTGCTGATCCAATGGCTGCTCCCTTATGACCTAAGTCTCTCCTTTATTGACTTTGCCAATATAGGGACTACGCTCACTCTGCTTATAGGACTAGGTATAGTATCAGTGGCAATGACATCTTCAGCTCCAGCCTCAAGAACTCTTGCTAAGGCACCCTCAACTAGAACTGGATGAGTGCATGCAGCTATAACCCTCCTAGCACCTTCCCGCCTTACTACGTCTATGGCTTTAACCATAGTTCCTCCAGTGCTTATAATATCGTCCACTATGAGCACATCCCTTCCTCTCACGTCGAGCCTTTTAGGCCTTACTTCAACCTCTCGATCACTTATCCGCTTCTTCTCAAGGTAGTCGTAGTCAGCACCTATAGCCTCAGCGGCTACGCGAGCCCAGTGTTCAGCCTCAGCATCAGGTCCTATGACTATAGGGTCCTTGAGATCATAGGCTCTTATGGCGTACTTCGCTAGCTCAGGCATAGCTGTAACATTGTGTACAGGCATTCTTGTTATCCTTGGAAACTCAGCCTCCTCCACTCTATGTCTATGGACGTCTACGGTATAGAGTTCATCTGTACCAGCATTCTCTATGAGCTTAGTAACAGTCTTCAGGCTAAGCGCCTCTCCTGGCTTAAAACGCTGATCTTGCCTAGCATATGCAAAGTAGGGAACTACGCCTATTACCTTCTTAGCGCCTAGATCCTTCAAGGTATCAACTATGAGAAAATACTCGAGAAGGTACTCATCAGGCCTATGATACATAGACTGCACGACTATTGCTATCCTATCCTCAACATCCCCTAGTATTCTCACATATTTCTCTCCATCAGGGAACTTTCGCGTTTCAACCTTCACGTACTCCACTTCAAGGGCCTTTGCTAGCCTTAGGGCCATGTGAGTAAGTGAAGAACCCCCAAGGACTACTGCCTCCATGAGATATCGCCCTCCAAAAGACCCTGTGCTCTTGAAGTAATTTATTTCTTGCCTCTAGATAGGCTAACGGAATCTCTTGGGTGAGCATTGGACTGAAAAGGGACTACAATTCCTTTAGAAGCACTACACACCGTTAAGTTTTAATAGATAGAGTGCTAATATTGGAAATGCTGTGATGGGTGCTCTCCTTGCCTAACATGTGTAGGCCTGATTGTCCTTACTTTAGGTGTTTAAAGAAAACACTAGCATTTAAGACCACCAGCGGTAGGCTACTTAAGCCGCGAGAGTATAGAAGAGGATCAAGAAGAGCCATAGCGTGGTGTCTTTGGGCAAATGATCTGTGCCAGGGCCCTCGCTGCCAATATGCAAGCTGTGTAAAACATGCTATGAAGCCAGATGGCACTTGCGGATTAGAGCTTCTTGAAAAGGCTTCCAGAGTCAGAAGTATTGAAGAGGAAGCACTAGCGCTGGAGCATGAGTACTCTAGGATAAGAGATAAATTGAAAAAAATAGGAATAAGCGAAATAGACCTCTGAAAGGGGGTTAAGCTTGAAACTATTACTAATACATGCAGATGTCTTCGAGTATGAAGTAAAGGAGAAAGCTCTACCTCATCCAGAGGAAGTGAATGAAGAACGTAAGAAACTTAAAGTAAATGATGTACTTGTAGTGTTCACTACGGTTGAGAAGGATGATGAGGACGACATAGATTATGTTATAGCTGAGGCCTCTAAGGCTATAGAGGAGGTCTATAATAAAGTCTCTCCAAGCGCCATATTGATCTACCCGTATGCACATCTCTCAACTGAACTGGCATCGCCTAGTAAAGCACTTGAAGCGCTTAGAAGACTTGAGGACAAAGTACGCGAGAGAGGATATGTTGTGTTTAGAGCTCCTTTTGGGTGGTATAAGGCGTTTACGCTGAGATGTAAAGGACATCCTCTATCAGAACTATCTAGAACCATAAAGGTCAAGGAGCGAAAAATTGAAGTAGAGAAGGAAGAGGAGACCGCCGAGAAAAGTGAGTATAGGCTTATTGAGCCAGATGGCACTGAGCACCATATAGTGCTTGAGAGAATTGATGAGTATGAAGTGCTTGATAAGTATCCCCTTCTTAAGCAATTCATCCTCTGTGAGGAACTGGGCAAGAAGCCCCATAGGCCTCCTGAGCACATCAGGCTCATGAGGAAACTAGAGCTTGTAGATTATGAGCCTGCATCCGATATAGGTCACTTTAGGTTCTATCCCAAGGGTGAGCTCATAAAGGATCTCCTTGAGGAGTACGCAACTCAGATAGCTATCAAGGATATTGGTGCCATGAAGATAGGTACTCCTATGTTGTATAAACTTGATGAACCCGACATAGCTGAGCAAGCAGCTAAGTTCAGGGAAAGAGACTATAGGCTCAAGGTCGGAGGTCGAGAATTTGTACTCAGATTTGCTGGAGACTTCGGGCTCTTTAGAATGATGAAGACCACGATAATGACCTATCGTCAGCTACCAGTCAGAATGTATGAGCTAGCGCCTTCCTTTAGGCTTGAACAAAGTGGAGAATGTGTAGGACTAAGAAGACTACGTGCCTTCACTATGCCTGACATACATTGTTTCTGTCGCGACCTCAAGCAGGGAATGGAGGAGTATGCCAGGCTCTTTAAATACTATGCCAAGCTCGCTGATGCTATGGGCATAGACTATGTAGTGGTCTTCAGGGTAGTCAAGAGCTTCTATGAGGAGAATAAGGAATGGATAAAGGAGATGGTTAAAGGCGTAGGTAAGCCGGCACTTATAGAGCTCCTGCCTAGAATGAAACACTACTGGATAGTAAAGCATGAATTTCAGTTTGTGGATTCAGTCGGTGGCAATGCTCAATTGTCCACGGTTCAGCTGGATATAGAGGATTCAGAGAGATATGGAATCTACTATGTTGACGAACACGGTGAAAAGCGAGGATGTATTATAGTACACAGCTCCATGGGCTCTATTGAGCGATGGATATATGCTATGCTTGAACAAGCAGCAAAGGATATCGTGAAAGGACGTACACCCAAACTGCCAACTTGGCTAAGTCCGATTCAAGTCAGGATAATCCCAGTATCCTCGGAGTACTTGAAGCATGCTATAGATGTAGCTGATGCCCTTGAAAAACATGGATTCAGAGCTGATGTTGATGATAGGGAGGAGACCGTGAGCGCTAAGATAAGGAGTGCGGAGACTGAATGGATACCATATGTCGTTGTCATAGGCAAGAAAGAGATCAGCCAAGGAGTACTAAGTGTTAGGATAAGAGGAAAAGGTATAGTGGAGATGAAGCTTGAGGAGCTGGTGAAGAGACTTGAGGAAGAGGTAGGTGATAAACCAAGACTTCCACTATACACGCCAAAGTTTCTATCATTGAAGCCAAGGTTCGTATAGATGAGCTGTGGTGATGTGTATTGTTGGAGATAAAGGGGAAGGACTATGTTATTCGCATATTTCATCTAGACAGAAAGGAACTTGACGATCTAGCCTTCTGTGCCTACCTGTCCAAGAAATACCCCTTATGGCATAAAGGCATTGTAGTCTGCGCTTGTGCTGATGTTCTTGATACGAGAAGTGTGGCGAGGACATTTCTTGAGAAGAAGATAGTATTGATGGAACAGGTATGCCTTGCAGATATGCCTCAATACTCAAGAATGGTCAAAGTAAGAGATGAGGGGCTTGTAGTTACAGTTCCTATAATAAAGGCTTATGGCCTCTTCAAGCTTCTTGCTGAAGAGCTACTGAAGATCAGAGAGAATCTTGAATAGTCTGTCTACCAAGCTCTTATAGTGCAGTATCTTGAGCATGAGTAGCGTAGTGGGCTCTACCTTAAATTTACCCTTAGACGACAATTCTATGACGTCTAAAGGGCTAATCCAAAGAATAGCTTGTGCTTCAGGAGTTATCCTTGGCTCTCTGCCTATGCGAGCTACTATGTATATGTAGTTCTTGAATCTCTCATCATCAGGCTCTCTAACCAAGAAGGGAACTTCATTCAACACCTGAAAAGTATGCTCTCCTATTCTGTTACCTGAGATCTCTGCCTTTATTGCATACTCATCCTCAAGGTAGTCATTCGGCATGCCCGTTATTACTAGTGCAAATCCCTCGTATATGGTTATGTCTGCTTCTATTTCTTCTAGCGCCTCTCTCCTAGCCGCCTCAACTATGCTCTCTCCCATCTTTACATGTCCTTCTGGAACCGTCCAGTAGCCTAGTTTAGGAGGCTCCCCCCTCTTGATCAGGAGAATCCTGCCTTTCTCATCAGGTATTATCATGCAGACTACATTCCTAGTATCCCTCCTGATGTTCACCATAAGCGACACCCTGCTACATATAGTTTACAAGAATAGCGCCCACAAGAGCGCCTATAATCGTTGCTATGAAGTTCACAAGATGATTATTGAGCCATTTAACACCCCTTACGTGAATAGTCCTCACACCGCAGTGAACGGCATCCTCAACTAGAAGCCTACATGTAGGACATAGATACTTAGCCTGGATAGTAGCACCTACAAGACTATCAGCCGTAGACCCTATCATGCCCGATATGAAGGATAGAGATAAGCTCTTAATTAGGCCCATGTTTCCCAGGCCGAACATGTAGGAGAGTAGACCTATTAAGATGGCTCCCATCATGGAGGCTATAGTCCCTATCAAGGTTATGCCTCCTGAGGTACCTGGAGGTACCTTCTCCTTTAGATTGGTTATCAGTCGAGGAGTACCGCCGAAGGCCATACCTAGTTCAGCTCCAAGAGTGTCAGCTGTTGAGGTCGCAATGGAGCCTATGAAGGCACCGATGAATATGCTCTCCATGTGGAAGCTCTCGGCAATGGTGCATAGAGATGGCACAAGTCCATGCGCTAAGACATTAGTCCATCGTCTTCCCACAGGAGTCTGAACACTAGAGACTTTAACAACCTTCAGATACCTTCTTCTTATCCTCGTAGCCATGGAGCTGATCATGAAGAAGGTTATGATGAGAGAGAGCATCCTCATGCCTCCACTCAAGCCTATGGTAGAGCCTACGAATATCCCAGCTATGAGCCCAGAGAAGTCAACAGCATTGGCTATGTATGATAGGACAGCTACTACATAAACCGTTATTAAGCTACATGTTCTATCGAAATCCATTAGGCCTCTAGTATATACTAGCATTAAAATCAATGCCAGGAGTGCTGCCACTGTGGACATTGTGATCAATGCATATCGTCTCAATCTTCTCAACCCTTAAACACCTGATTAGTAGCTTTAGATTAATAAGTCTTTCATAGAGCCTCAGCCTTGGCCATTAGGAGTATGGCCTTCTGAATCACTTCGACTGCATCTCTGCCAAAGATCCTTATCATGGGCTCCTTTCCTACATCACCTAAATCGTATATTAAGTCGGGGGCCTTTCCAAGTCCTCTTACAGCCTCTGAGATGCCCCAGGGGATGGTCATGCCTTCCTTCTCCTTGACATGAGGAGGTTCTCTTCTTCTATCAAAACTCGCTATCGCCAAGTTTAGTTCCTTGGCAGCCCTTAGTATCTTGTCGTCATATTTTAAGTTCAGACAACTTCTCATCTCAGGATAGTATTTCATCATGGTCAGAACAGCTCTTGCTAAGTGGTTTGAAGCCCCAAAGCGCACTCTTCCAATGATGACTCGATCTCCAAGTCTTCTTATCCTACCAGCTATACCACATACTTCACCCAGCCCTTCAGCTCTCCTGAGCGCCATTACTAGGTTCATTCCAACTTCTGGAATGAACTTGGCGAAGAGATGCTGATATCTTCTCATAAGGCTTATAGCTCTCATCATCTTTCTCTTTATCTCATGCCTCTCAAGGGCTTGCTGCACTATGTAGAACTGATTAACTGGTCCACTTCCTCTGCCAAGCCTTAGAGCTCCCTTAATGCAGTAGAGGATGAAGTTCTCAGCCTTTATGAAAGCTTCAGATGATGTAAGTCCCTTGGCAAGATATGCTGTTATGGCAGCTGAGAAGCTGCAGCCTACGCCGTGTAGGTCTTGAGTTGCTATCCTTGGCTTATGATGAACTATAAGCTTATCATGGTCAAGATATATATCGGTGACATCTCTTGAATTTATCAAATGTCCTCCCTTTACTACAACAGCTTTGGCTCCTAGGTCTAAGAGAAGCTCGCCAGCTTTGATCATATCCTCAACCTTCTCTATCCTCATTCCTGTAAGCACTCTTGCCTCATCTATGTTAGGAGTCACAATATCAGCTTCAGTGATAAGCTCCATCAAGGCTTCTACGGCTTCTTTCCTGAGCAGCTCACCACCAGTCTTAGACCTGAGGACAGGGTCCACGACGAGCCTTGTTCTTCCCACAACCTTCCTCCTAATAACCTCTATCACTTCACTTGAATAGAGCATTCCTGTTTTAGCGGCATCAACTTGAAAGTCCTCGAATATGGCATCTATTTGAGCTTCTACGACTGAAGGAGGAACCTCATAGGTTAGTAGGTATCTGAAGGTATTTTGAGCAGTTACACAGGTAATGACTGTAATTCCATAAACTCCCAATGAAGTGAAAGTCTTTAGATCAGCTTGAATGCCTGCTCCACCATCGGGATCTGATCCTCCAATGCTCATCGCGACAGGTATCTCATGCTTAGACCTAGAGCTTGGTTCTGTACACATAGTATATCCCTTACCTTAATTCTACTCATGAAGCGGCTTAAGAAATAATTGTCGCTAACTTAAGCAAGACTTAATGAAGGGGTCGGGGCCTGCGTGGGCCAGTCATCAAGTCCTCCCTTTCGAGCCTCCTCATCCCCCTGTTCAGTTAAACTGTCCTTGCCACTTAAATATTGCCTGTACTAACTTTGACATAGAGGATTATAATTCTGTCGTAAAATTTAAGTCCTCACATAGGGTAACATCATAAGTGGAGAGGTTTCGATGAAATTAGAGGAGTTACCACCTATTCAACAGCTTATACTCAAAAGAGCCCTTGAGAAAGGCAGTGAAGTAAGATTAGCAGAGCTTAGCCATGAAGCTCAAAAGCTAGTTAGATATCGAGCCTCCGCAGCACTTCATCAGAACAGTGTACTGCTTGAGAGAAAAGGATTCATTGAGAGAAGGCATGATGGAAGAGCTGTAATAGTCAGGGTGAGACCTGTATGGATACAGCCCCTGAGAAGGCTTTTCGGCATAAGAGCTCCTCTATGCTACATGGGGCTTATGAACAAGCCCATGCTTGGAAGAACTCCCATCATAAGGCAGTCACTCAATGTACTTAAAGATGTTAATGTAGATGTTGAAAGAGTGGTCGTAGTAGCAAGTGAGGAAGGGCGAAGAGAAGGTGAGTATTGTCTTAGAGAGTATCAACCTGACTGGGTCATAGTGGATCCTCATGATTATGAGGAATGTTTTAAGAAGATAGAAGATAAGGTAGTTGAACTACTGCCTAGGGAAGAGGTGATATGTGACCTTACTGGAGGAACTAAGCTTATGAGTTTAGCATTAAGTGATGTCGCTATGAAATATGGCCTTAGGAGGTTCTTCACTTTAACTGACGCTAGGAGGATCATTTGGCTAGTCATTAGAGGCGCTAGAGGTGTATGAATAGTAAGTAGAATATGGCAATTGATGGTATGGCTATGGCAATTATTTCCCTATACTCATTCTTCTGAACCTTCTTCAGCGAAAGCAAGAATATGGCTAGTGATACTATGTATGCAACCTGTGACATGATCTGAGAGGCCTTAGAGAGCGTCCTATACGGCTCTGTGGTATAGTAGTCTCTCAGGAGAGCAAAAAGGACATCACCAGGCATTCCCCAGTACAACGACACATTTGAGATAGGCGGCACGAAGATAGCAACCATGATTAATGCCAGGAATGCTATGAACACTAGGTACGTGAGTGTATATCCCACTGCTGAGAAGAGTACCGAGAAGCTCGTCTCTTTCTTGAATATCCACCTATTGAAGGAATAAGCTATGGCCACGGCAAGTGAGAAGGCACCTAGACAAAGCATCAAGTCAAAGAGGGTCATGGGGATAACAAAGCTTACTGTGAGAGTCCTTGAGACATAGTCCCATGATTTTCTAAGTATGGGCACAAAACACGCCATTATCTTGGATACAGCTGCATAGTGTATCAATCCATAGAGGAGGGAGAGGACTATTATGTTGATGATGAGGCCATTCAAGTCAGGTGCATCACTGAGCTCCTCGAAGACCTCCCATGGATTTTTAAACATCAATAATAGTTTCATGTAGAAAGGCCTAGCGGGTCTTTCCTCTACGCTCTTGCTCAATACTCTCAACCCTCAGGTCAATAGTTAGAGCGGAACTTTTATATCAATTACCACTATCTAACTTAGTTAAGGTGAGCTAAGTGGGTGTCCATATTTGGAGTAAGTGAGTCTAGTTCACTTGAGAAGAGAACTGACTACGAGCGGTTGATAAAAGAGTTTGGACTAAAGCCCTTAGATAAGAGCCTATTGGTCAAGTTACAACCACTGCACTACCTATTCGAGCTGGGCATGATATTCGCCCATAGGGGCTTCGATGACTATTTGAGGAGATATGAGATAGGGCAGAAAGTTAGCATAGTCTCAGGAAGAGGCCCATCAAACTTCATGCATCTAGGCCATCTAGTAGTTTTTGAAGTAGTTAAATGGCTTCAAAGTAGGCTTAACGCTAGTGTCTACATACCACTTTCAGATGATGAAAAGTACGTATTCGGCAAGGTCAAGAGGCTTGAAGATGCTCACTTCTTCGCCTTAGACAATGCCCTAGACATACTCTCACTAGGCTTCATCAAGGGCAAGACCTTCCTCTACATATCATCTAAGATGCCTGAAGTCTACGAGATATCAGTTAAACTCTCAAGATATCTTACCTACAACACCGTCAAGGCTACCTTTGGACTTGATGACTCTACCAATCCTGGGACCATATTCTATGCCTGTGTTCAGGCTGCTCACATACTAATGCCTACACTGCTTCATGGAGAGGTTGTTGTAGTGCCTATAGCTATAGATCAAGACCCATACATGAGGCTAACAAGGGATGTAGCAGAGAGAGTTGGAATTGCCAAGCCTGCAGCCATATACTCAAAGTATATAAAAGGGCTTACAGGAGAGCCCATGTCAGCCTCTAAGCCTGAGACCTGCATCTTTACCTCTGACGACCCCGAGACTGTGAGAAAAAAGGTCTGGATGGCATTTACAGGAGGAAGACCAACCTTAAAGGAACAGAAAGAGCTTGGAGGAGAGCCAGAGAAATGCGTAGTCTTTGAGTGGTTAAAGGTCTTCGTATTCAAGCACATCAAGGACATAGGACTTCACGAAGAGAAGTGCAGAAGTGGTGCTCTAGTATGTGGTGAATGCAAGAAAATGCTGAGTGATGCACTAGTTAAGCGCCTAGAGGAGATAAAGAGAAACAAGATGAGAATTCTGGATAACATTGACGACTATTTCCTTCATCCCATAGAGGAGGAGCTGATAGAAAATGTTAGGAGAAGGCTACATATCCAGGAGAGCCAAGCTTGAGGATGTCTACACAGAAGGACCCGTAGTCATCCTAGGCCCCAGCCTGATAGGTCAGAAGACCATATTAGGAATAGGTTGTATCATAGGATATCCAGTGCGAGCTAAGCTCCTAGGGCTTAGGGAGAAGGGCTTAAACCTAGAAGCTCTTGATGAGGCAAGTAAAGGCACCTCTATAGGCAGGAAGTGCATACTTCGAAGCTTTACTGTAGTGTACGAAGATGTGAAAATAGAAGATAATGTTGAAACTGGTCATCATGTTTTGATAAGAGAGAAGAGCCTCATAGGAGCTGGAACCAGAATAGGATCTCACACGGTAGTGGATGGAAGAGTGATCATAGGGAGGAATGTTAGCATACAAACTGGAGTGTACCTACCTCCTTTGACGGTTATTGAGGATGAAGTATTCCTAGGGCCTTATGTTAGAGTAACAAATGACAAATATCCCCCCAGCTCAAGGATGAGAGGCGTAACTGTAAGAAGAGGAGCTGTCATAGGTTGCGGAGCTGTTCTCCTAGCAGGAATAGAAGTAGGTGAAAGAGCCGTAGTGGCTGCAGGGGCTGTTGTTACTAAGGATGTAGACCCAGAGATAGTAGTAGCTGGTGTGCCTGCAAGGCCCATCTCTACAAGGGAGGAATATGATGAGAAGAGGAGAGAATGGGAGGGGGGAGGCTAGAAAAGCATTAGTTTTATATGACCATTTCCATCTAGTGAACATGATGATGAGAAATCGCGGGCCTGAGAGATGATGAGCGCCTCTGATGCTGATAAAGTCCAAGATCATGAGTTATGCCTATCTCATAGCTCCAGCCAAGAGCCCTCTTATGAAGTACCTACCCATGGCTATGAACAATATCAGAGGAGGTATCGAGCCTATTACCGAGCCAGCCATCTGTAGATTCCATAGCGCGGTATAGCATCCCTTAAGCTCAGCAACCACTGGAGCTATCATCTTCACGTTAGTACCACCTATGACAAGAGCTATGAGAAACTCATTCCACACACTCGTGAACACGAGGATTGCTGTTGAGAGCAGTGTTGCCTTAGAAGCTGGGAGAACTATGTATAGGAAAGTGCTAAGGGGGTCACAGCCATCTATTATAGCTGCCTCCTCCAACTCCCTTGGAAAAGTGAGGAAGAAAGTCATGGATACCAGCGTAGCTAGAGGGAGATTAAGCATTATATATGCAAAGATGAGGCCATGATGAGTATCTATGAGCCTGAGGAGTGATTCAAAGGTCGTTAAAGGTATTAATATCATCTGATATGGAAGGAAGGAGGCGAACATTATGATGAAGGTTAAGGGTATCGTAGCTCTAGATGGGAAGCGTGCAAGATAGTAGCCAGCACATGCTCCAATGAAGACACAAGCTGAGGTGGATACTATGGAAATGAAGAGGCAGTCAAAGAGAGCCTTAGCCATCTTCCTCATTACCTCTCCATAGTTCTGAAGTCTTGGACTTGAGGGAGGATTGAGATATTGCATCTTTGAGATCTCAGCGGGAGTCTTCAATGAGGTTATGACCATAATGTACATGGGCACAATCCACAGGAATGCTAGGAACAGGAGGATAAAGTAGACGAGCATTCTCCTAATGGTGTATATGGTCAGTCTCATAGACCAAACCACCTCTTAATGGCATAATACACATATGGAACTATGATCACTGCCGTTAGGGAGAATATAATTGTCGCAATAGCACAACCCTTTGCTAAGAGGTCCTGGGCAAAAGCTGCTACGTACATGTATACAGCCAACACCTCGGTAGCATAGCCTGGGCCTCCTCTAGTCATAACCCAGACTACATCAAACACCTTTAAACTGAATATTGCCAAAAGGCACGTCACTATTAGAAAGGCATGCTTCATGTTGGGAAGAATTATGTGCTTAAGTAGCTGAAGTGCACCAGCTCCATCTATCATAGCCGCCTCTATCAGCTGCCTGAGCAGGCTCTCTCTAAAAGCAGCTAGGAAGAGGAGCATGGCAAAGCCAGTGTACTGCCACATGGCTGCCATCACTATGCAGAATATAGCTCTATCAGGATCATCAAGCAGCAGAGGTAGACTATTCTTTGTGATGCCCATCACCTGTAATACCTCTCTGAGGACTGGAACCTCAAGCAGATAGTTGGCGAGAACGAAGTTGAATACTCCTCTCCTTGGGTCAAAGATCCATGACCAGAGAACCCCTGTGACCACGAAGGAGAGAGCTGTGGGATAGAGAAAGAGTGGCCTAAGATAGGGCTCCAGCTTCTCTGCTGAGATCTCCATTAGAAAGGCTAAGAAAAATCCCAGTAGAGTTGAAGGTATTACGAAGAATACCAGCCACAGGATGTTGTTGTAGACGTTTCTCCAAAACCTCTCCTCAGCAGAAAGTTCTAGATACCTATCAAGACCTGCAAAATGAGCTTCCTTACTTCCAAAGGTCCAGTCAGTAAATGACATAGCTATAGTCCAGATGGTCATGAAATAGAGTATGAGAATGAAGAAGAGGGCAGGAGCGAGAAAAATAAAGGAGTATTTATACTTCCCAAGCCTCATGGCTTTTCTCACTCCTTCCAGAACCACTCACTGAACTCCCTAACCTTATGCTTTTCCATAAGGGCTACTATATCTGACACTGCCTTACTGACGTCCTTATGGTCAAAGAAGCTTATTATAGCCTTGCAGAAGTCCTCAAGGAATGCTGGAGGAGCTAGCATGAAGGTGCCATGTGGTATTACAAGCTCTGGATGTTCCTTCAGGAATCTTATGTTCTCCCTTCTTATGCTGTCTGGATACTCTGCAGGAGCATCGTCCCTAGCTGCTATGCTTCCCTTCTTGATAGCAAATTCGTAGGCTATCTGTGGCTCGCTTATGAGCTTTAGCCATAGCTTAGCCACATCTGGATGAGGACAGCCCTCAGGCATTACAAAGGCGTCTACGCCTATTAGGTACACCTCGTAGTCTCCTCCAGGAAGTGGAACTGCATGGAAGTCGACGTCACACTTTAGCCCTCTTGCTAAGAAGTAGCCTAGAGCCCAGTCTCCATACATACCCATGGCGGCCTTGCCCTCAGCTATAAGGGCACAGGTCTCATCCCATGTCCATGCATTGCTGGGAACTAGGTAGCCATTCTCTATCAGGACCTTTACAAATTCAAGAGCCTTTCTTAGAGGTTCAGCCTCCTCGGGCTTTGTTAGGTCAACTCTTCCAGTGAAGAAGTTGAGGTAGTACTCAGTTCTCTCATCCATGGTCTTTCCGCCATAGTAGTATATGAGTGGGTCGAAGAAGAAGGCTACATGCCAGTAGTCCTTAGTTGACATGACTATTGGATATACATTGGGCTTCTTCTCCTTTATTATTCTACAGACCTCCAGTAGCTCCTCAGGAGTAGTAGGAGGCTTTACTCCCAGCTCATCAAATATATGCTTGTTGTAGAAGAGAAGATTCTCTCTGTGTACATTATTGGCAGGAACTCCGTAGTAGTGGCCGTAGAAGTAGCACATTTTAGCTAATAGCTTGGGAACGTGTTCTATGAGATCAGTCTCCTCCCATACATCATCCACAGGTGCTAGGTAGCCAGCGTCAACATACCTTTTCAGGTTAGCTCCAGCCAGGTCTAGGAATATGTCAGGAGGATTACCTGCCTCAAGCCTGCTCATTACAACGACCCTTATATCTCTAGCAGCACCACCAGGTACTTCGTTCTCTCTTACAACTATGTCAGGATACCTCTCCTTGAAGTACTTGAAGTATACGTCTATGGCCTCTCGCTCACCACCAGCTGTGTAGTAGTGGTATATTATCAGTTCAGGCTTAGGAGCGAAATACTGTTGATAAGCATAGTACCCTCCTACTGCCAATACTATTATCGCTATGACGATAACCCCAAGCAGCTTCTTGGAGAACATGTAATCACCTAATAATATCTTTCGTATACAGGTTTTTAAGCCTAAGGGGGATCAAAACGCGATCGCGCCAAGTCTTATATCTACTACTGATGGTAGTATGTTGAGCAGCTCTCCATGAAGACGTTCACGTTCTCGCTATGTACAGATAGCTGTTCATAGTTGTGAGTGATAGATAAAGTGTTCATACTATACTTCTCTGAGTAGACTTTTTGAGATGAATGAGCAGTTACTAGCTGGAGAATTTACTCTTTTTAGTCTATTTCGTGAGTAATGCTTATTATATACTGGCGAATAGTCGGATATAGGTTACCTCAATAGCGAGTCCTTTATAGGCTAATACGCTACAATTCATGAATAAAAAGGTTAAAATAGGGTTTTTCATTTCCTACTATGTGGGGATAAGCATGAGTGGAGTTAGTGCAATCCGAGTTGTTGTCAGGAAAGGCAATCTAGACATAGGCCAGCATTTCAGTCTACCAAGCTGGGTAAGGAAGATGTTGGGATGGAGAACGGATGAGTTATTGATTTTCAGAACTACCAGTGAAGGCAATATACTAGTGGAGAGAGCACCGGGAAGAACTTCAAGAATGACAAAGAGCCGAATTCACATACCAGCAGAGATCGCCAGGAGTTTAAATCTAAGAGACGGCGATGTTCTAGAATTGGAAATTCAGGGAGATAGACTACTTATCAAGAGAGCTAAGTGATGCAGAAAAATAATTTTTTCTTAACTTCAAATTTGAACTTTAATCATATTTAGTGAATTAATGTATTAATGTCCTTCTATGTAAGTTATACAGTGGTCAAGTAGACGATCTAGTCAAGGCTTCTATAATCGTTTTGCTTCCTCTTGGAGTGAAATAGGAGTCCGCTAATTTGACTCTAAGCCCAGTATACTTCTCAAATATAGCCATAGCTATAACAGCACAGGGACATGTAACATCTCTCGGCTCAAGAAAGGGATGTACATGCTGCGCAAATACACAGTCATCGACAATAAGCTCTATACGATATCTACTTAATTTCCTAACATAAACTCTCTTAGCTACACCAGTTGACAGTAATAATGAGGTAAGATTAGCCAAAGCATCATCTAGATCTTTGCCCTTTAAGAGACCTAATCTTCGCTTTTCATCTATCTGACGTATAAGGTCAAGCGTAGGATGTATGAAAATGCTGGCTCCTGTTCCTAACATCCGTCTTACAGCTCTTTGATAGGCAAACAGTATAGCGTGAACAAAGAGCACTACATCATATATATCACTTGACCCCTTCTGAACTTGACTCATTATGATCACCAATATAGTACTATGCTCCTTAAGTAATGAATTTTTATATCTCTGTACTTAATTGCTATCATTTACTATAGGACATCAAGAGGTTCTATTTTAAGCATCTTTATAAATAAATCTGTGTATTCACTTTCAAGGTGTAGATTTAGGTGCCTTACTCTCTTAATGAGCGCCTTCATAAGCTCTCTAGCTTTACTTGATAATAGGAAAAGCTCACAGCCCATGAGAGAGCCATTGCCAATGAAGGTTACCTTACTTGGATCAACCCTGGGTATAAGGCCTATATCTATGGCATTTTCAGGGTCCATGTAAGTACCAAAAGCTCCTGCAACATACAATACTTCAAGGTCCTCCGCGCTGACCTTAGCCTTCCTCATCAATAGCTCACAAGCAGCTCTAATAGCCGCTTTTGCAAGCTGAAGCTTCCTTATATCACTTTGCCTAAGCAAAATATCATGACCAGTTCCGCTCACGCTCCCTCGAATCACTACGAAGCACTTTTCTCCATCAATAAACTCTACGCCTGGTAGCTCGCTCTTAATAACACCTCTGGAGTCAATGATCCCTAGTCTTCTAAGTGAAGCCAGGAGGTCTATAAGAGCTGACCCGCACAAGCCTCTAGGAGGTATGTTCCCTATGGTAAAGTACCTTAACTGCCCTTCTTCAATCCATAATCTCTCTATAGCTCCTTCTTCAGCTCTCATGCCACAGCTTATACCTACACCTTCAAATGCAGGACCTGCAGCACATGAGGTTACATAAAGCTTCTCTCCCTTCTTAAGCACAAGCTCACCATTAGTACCAAGGTCTATGAGTAGAGCGCATTTCCTCTCCATAATGCCCGAAGCTATGATATCTGCTGCTACATCTCCTCCCACATATCCTCCTAGAATGGGCATTAAGTATGAGTAGGCCTCTTCATGCGCGATTATACCCAGCCTCCTGGCCTTGACTACATAGGGACCTATGATGGGCGAGTTAAAGGGAGCTACTCCTAAGCTTGTAGGCGAGACTCCTAACATTATAAGAGACATCACAGTATTTCCTGCCATAGCTACTGCCTTTATATCCCTGGGAGCTAAATTCTTGATCTCAAGAAGAGAGCGTATAAGGTTATTAACAGTATCAACAAGCAAAGCTCTTAGCTCAATAAGTCCTCTATCTCCTTTTCTCATAATGTACTCTATCCTGGATATGACATCTTCGCCCACTCTTAATTGCTTATTGTAGGCAGACAACACAGCCTCTCTTGTACCCTTCCTGATGTCTAGCAGAGAAGCCACTACCGTAGTAGTGCCCAGGTCTACTGATATAGCGTATATCGCACCCTTATCCTCCTCAACATCTATGGCCTCTCTGGCCTCCAAGTCCATTACCATGTCCACCTCTCTGCAGTTCTCCCTAAGGAGCGATATCTTTCGCAGAGAGGAAAGGGATACTGTTGCATTCTTTAGGTCAGCATTGAGCTGACCAAGATCATGAAGCATTAGAGAGGCTGAGGAGATTTTGACTCTTACATGCCTTATTATAGGGTCTAGAGGCATGTCTACTCTAAAGCCCCACTCCAAGATCTTGGCCCTCAGGGGAAGGATCTCAATGACTGCATCATCGAGTACTCTTGTTTGGCATGCAAGTCTCCAGCCCATAGAAAGAAGTCCACCAAGTCTCTTCCTCTCTATGGGTGTGACCTCGCTTAAGGTGCCCTGAACTACTTTTACAAGACACTTACCGCAGAGACCCTTTCCACCACAGGGAGCAGGTAAGGGTATGCCATGTCTATGTAGTGAATCAAGAAGTCTCTCTCCCCTACGAACTCTCAAGACTAGTCCTTTAGGAAGAATCTTCAATTTCACATCTCCTGAGCCTATAGGCCTCCCCCTCCTGAACTATAAGACCTTCATTCATCAGATCGCATAAGGTATTTTGTAACTCCTCAGGATTGATATCAAACATGATCAATAGCTCATCTTCAGTCGAAGGCCTTCTAGCCAATATGCTCAGGAGAGCCGTCCTCATGTCATGGATCTGCAAGGATATCCTGCCCCTACTCCTTGGCCTGTCGAAGTCCAGCCTCTTCCAGCCCAAGATGTCAGCCATTATCCTGTAGATCTCCATTATTTCGCCTCTCGTAAGAGGCTTCCATCCATTGGGTAGGCGCCAAATAGGTGTTGTCAATTTCACTCTAGAAGGAGCTATGCTGGATACCGTCTCGATGAGCCTTCTGAGCTCCCACGAGCTAGTATTAGAGATGCCCAGAGACCTGAGTAGTGTTACCTCTAGGCATAACTCTTCAACTACATCTCTCAACCTTTTGATGAAATTCACTAAGGAGCTGTAGCTTACCTCTACTTGAGGTCTATTTATGGCGTTGAATACTTTTTGACTGCCTGCATCAAGCCTAAACACGACTTCGTCTAGCTCTTCAAGGAAGTGAAGCTTATTCAAACTCTTCCTCATTAGGCCTATGCCGTTCGTTAGCAGAGATATCGACACTCTATCTCCAAGCCTCTTTCTTATATCATGTAGAAATTCTCCTAGAAATGGACATAAAGTCTGCTCACCTGCCCCACGAATAATGATCCAGCTAATGATCCTCCTCTCCAGCAGGCCACTGAACAATTCTAGCTCTCTCATCACGTCCCTCAGCGATTTCACATGATGGCTACATGATACGTCTGAGTAAGGACAGTATACACAATCCATGTCACATCTACGAGGAGGGCCTACTAGATCCACCCCTACGGCAAATCCATCCCTATGAGGTACTGGGCCATATACTGAGGGCAACATCCTCACTAGACCTCATGTGCTCTATAGTGAAGCTGTGTAGTCTTATTTCACAAGCCCTCTTAATTCTAACTCAGAGGTTATAGAGCGTTCTTTATATTATTCTCACCTTGGATATCCTCAAGGGAGGAGCGTATTCTGCTATGGGCATCCCCTTCTCAAAACTTATCCTGACCGACATTTCCCTGCCGACAGCATCTATTCCATGGAGGAGCCGCCTAACATCGCCCTCTATAGCCAGTGGTGATACAACACCCTTTATCTCACCCTTCTCGATATACCACGCTGTTTCCACAAATATCTTGCATCTGCCTCTCTCATCAACTTCACCCCTTATTAAGCCGTCTATGAGGAAGCCTGATCTCGTCTCTTCTATCATCTCCTCAAGCCTCCAGTCGCCTGCCTTGAGTATGAAATTACTCATAAGGGAGAGAGGAGGAGTTTCAAGTCCACGACCATTTCCAGCTGGCTCATGACCATAGAAGAGGGCACTAGCTCTTGAATGAAGATAATTGAGTAATATCCCTTTCTCCACGAGAACTTTTCTTCTGGCTCTTATCATCTCGTCATCGGCAAAATAGCTTCCAAATCCTCCCCTCAAGAGAGGATCGTCGTATATGGTCACACTCTCGGACGCTATCCTGATGCCTACTGGAAGCCTTTTAACCCCTCTCAGCATATACATGTCGGCCTGCAGCTCATGTCCTATGCACTCATGTATCAGAGCTCCAGCCACCTTGCCACTCAATATAACCGGGAAGTGAGTGCCTCTTATAAGAGGATTTATAACACCTGCTTTAAGCATTGATCTGGCTCGTTTGAGAAGAGGTTCTACATCTTTTTCAGAAAGGTCGAAAAGCATTTCAAGACCTCGAGTATAGCCCATGATTTCGCTTACACCTAGACCTTGAACTCTCGCATACATGGTAAGATATGTCAAAGGCTTCACCTCAACCAGCTCATGGTCATTAAGGTCTATGTGCCTTTTGACCATAAGCTCTGAGTCAAGTATTATTTCAGCCATACTGCACCCGGCTTCACTCAAGCTACTGCCGAGAGCGTTCAATTCCTCAATTATGGTATCATCATTTACATCGCCTGGCCCATACCTGTAGGGATGAAATATCCTACCTTGTGCAACAATACCCTCTGAGAGGCCTTTACCCCATTGTAAGGATGATGTGTAGGCAAGCTTATATGCTCTCTTAGCAAGCTCCTCAGGTTTGACCTCACAGCCTCGTGAAACGACTATACCCCAACGACCCCTAACGTAGACTCTGACTATGAAGACGTTCGTATGGCTCTTGCTTACCTCATTAGAAAAGCCTCTAGAGGCCCACTGATGATGTACTATGTCAAGTGAGATAGCATCAGCGTGGTCAAGCTTGAACTTGGAGAGGCAGTCTAGAATCTTCTCCAAAATCCTCATCAAGGCTGATAATATATGGAGGCACTAGAAAAGCTTTGTTCTAAGCTCCTAACTCTTGACACCTGCTCAGCCACTTTCTCCATGAGCTCCTCATCATACCAGACTACCGGCTTCCATGCCCCTATGTCCTCTAAGTATAGCTTAGGATACTCCAAGGATTGCGTAAGACGAGCCCGATTATCTAGTATGCCCATGGTATATTCACTCACATAACCTTCATATACTAGCTTACTGAGGACGCGATAGAGGCTTATAAGAGCATGCCTGGGTATGTACATGAGAACGGCACACCAATTGCCGCTAGGCGATCTAGAGAGGGCTTTGACAAAAGGCCTTCCCCTTAGACTATTCAGAATCTTGGCTAGAATAGCCCTACTCTTAGCCTTCATGAAGACTATTATGTAATATGAGACATTGACGTTGAAGGTATAAACTATGGGCTTGTACTGCAATATGAGCTTTCTTCCTATCAAGTGATTGCTGTAGTGGTAATAGGCCTTTGAGGCAGAGATTCCCATACTCCTGGCTAACTCAAATATGGGCTTTGCTCCGTCAGCCTCAAGTTTTTCAAGCATGTATAGATCCACTACGTCAAACTCCTCTCGAGGAGGAGTCTCCCTCAGCATAGAAGGCATCTGTGACTCCTCAGCATCTATGGTAGTTATCCAGTCTCTTAGACTTAATCTCCATTTACCTCTTGAGAAATCATAGTACTCAAGAGATGGCTTACAGAACCAAGAATCAAGCATTTCTATAAGTTTGTATCTTCTGATGATTCCATACTCTACTAGTTTCTTTAACAAACTCTCTAGTAGACTCACTTGGTCATTAGGACATAAGTATAGACAATAATATCCATTAAAGTCTCCATAACATCTTGCCATGGTTCGCCAGTAAATGGGCTTGGTAAGAATTTTGCTCATGAGGTCAAATCTCACGTATGAGGCCTCAAGAAATACATGAAATCTTCTCAAACCAAGTCGTCTGTGACTCACCACAGCGTAAACCCTCAGATATCCTCTTCTCTTAAGCTCACGAAACCTCCTTCTAAGCTCATTCACAGCAAGACCAGTTTTTCTAACTAGAATCTTCTCATTATGCGGATCTATCTCGAAAAGAGACATTATAAGGCGGTAGCTGGCCTCGTCAAGTAGTTTCGAAACGCCTGGCTTCATAGGTATCGTTATACCTTGAGCCTTTACCACTGTCAGCTACCCAAAATGAAAAATTAGATGTCATGGATATAAACATATCCCTATTTGGCCTCTTTAACCCCCGCCCTAGAAGGGCTCAGGGTCATCAGTTGGCTCGTATACGTACATGTGGCTCACCAAGCTCTATTTTGTAGAAGCCTGTATTCCTTGCTTATGGTCATAACTATAGTCAAGATAGCTTAGGCTATTCCTTAAGAGTCATGGGGTATAAAAACCACTGTATTCATGAAAACGGTAAATAATCATTGTTTATCATTAGTGGAATATAATGAAAATATAGTGGATATTTACTTTGATCTGGAGCGACTACCTAATCTTTTAACTTTGGTGGATCCACAATATGGACATTTGACTTCCTCTTCGCTGGCTTCTACACTGAAGTAACCACCTTTGCCTTTCTTGTTGCAGTCTAGGCATACATACCTGATCTTAGCCATTAAGGTCCCCGCTAGCTTTTTCTTTCTCCACTCTTATTTGTGGTTAAGGGGTTTGCTCGTAGATGATTGCATATGGCCTGTCGATAACAGTATTTGAGGAGCACATAAGGCTTATAAGAAGGAGAAGGGCTGGTACAGAGGCTCTCATGGATGCGTTCACGAGGTTAGTGAACTTAGCGTCTGAGGAGGGATATCTAGTAGTTGAGCTCCTTGCTCCTCCTAGATGGCTACAGATAGGGAGGGAGGACGTTGAGAGGTTTAGAGAATTATGTAGCTCTAAAGGTCTGGAGGTCAGAGTTCATCAATACCCAAGCGATAACATAGCCTCACCCAGTGAGTATGCTTGGAGAAGCAACCTGAACAGTCTTCTGAGAAGCCTAGAGGTAGCTAGCAGTATGGGAGCTTCATGCTTCATAGTCCACCCTGGCTTTTATCGTAGAATAACAGGTTCGGAAGCGGCTAGGTCTAGGGCTAGAGCTGCTCTCTATGAGCTGGTGGACAAGGCTCAGGAGCTGGGCATAAGGCTTCTTGTAGAGAACAATAGCAGAGGCTCCTCCATATACATAAGCCCTGACGAAATGTTAGACTTAGTCAGAGAATTTAACGTGAGGATAGTTTTTGATCCTGCTCATGCATATAGATCGGGATTCAATCCTCTTGAGTTCTATAGGGATCTGAGAGACCATATAGATGAAGTACACGTCAATGATGCGCTAGACAACAGAGAACATCTTCCAGTAGGAGAGGGCATGATCGATTATAGCTCTCTTATAAAGGAGATAGGCCCAGAGCCTAAACATGTATTCGTCATAGAGACGTGTGATATTAAAGGAGCCAAGGCATCGAGAGAGTATCTAGAGCGAGAGCTAGAGAAGCTCAGATCGCGTGCTACATCAGAACCTCTTAATCAGATCGATTAAGGTCAGGCTTGTCATAGTCATGAGCCAAGAGTCCATCTTAGAGAGTTCTTCACCTAGCTCCTTCTGAAATCATGAGATGTACATCTTGTAGGGTCTTGATAGCTAAAGAATGATGTGAACTAATAGTAAGTGCTGGCATAGACCCAATAGCCGCCGGCTTTTGCCAGTACCTCATAACTTCCAAAGACTCGCTCCATCATATCAGCTAACCTTGCACCACCCTTACCATGTCTTGCAACTAGCTGGAGAAGACCACCTTTTCTCAAATACTCGGGAGCTCTCCTTATGATCTCGTAACATATCTGGAGGCCTGCAGAGGTTGGCGGATTAGTTATGATCGTGTCAAAGATCTCGCCTCGAACAGGCTCATATAGACTGCCCCATCTTATCTCAGTATTGGCCTCAACCTTGTTCAGCCTGACATTCATACGAGCCAGCCAAAGGGCTCGCCTATTTATATCCGTCATCACGACCTTGCCATGAGGAGCCAGCTTAGCAGCTACTATGCCTATGACGCCATATCCACAGCCCAAGTCTAGAATCCTCCATCCATCCTTAACTATCATGTTCTCTACAAGGAGCTGAGTTCCCTTATCTATCCTACCCACGGAGAACACACCACTGGCAGTATAGAATTCAAACTCATAACCACGTAGGATAGCTCTAATCTTCTGAAGCCTCAGTCTACTGATAGGCTCCTCTGAGTAGTAGTGGCTCATAATCATCCATACTTAAAATAGCAGGCTAAAAGCTATAAACTTTAGGTGCTTTAATGAGTGGCATGTATACAGTAATGATAAAGTTGTACAGCCTCATAGGACTAGGTTATGCTCTTAGGAGGAGCGGCGTCTTCAGTGAAGAGATGATTAAGAGGCTAACAGACCTAGTCATATACCTCACGCTGCCATCACTTACTCTATCATCCATGTTAGGTGCCCCTTTGAGCGAGTCAGTAAAGGCTATGATGGATGTAATTCAGGCAGCCATTTATCTTCATGTAGTGATGTTTATGATATCCATGCCTATTACATGGGTTATACTAGAAAGGAGGGATGAGATGTTCATTACGGCCATGCTAGCTACCATAGGCAATGCAATATTCCTCCCACTCCCCATAGTGGAGAGCTTATGGGGCTCCGCCCTAGTCCCCTTTGTGGTAACGTATGGTTTTATAGGCATAGCATTTGGCAATACACTTGGCGCTTTCTTGGCCTCTATGGCCTCTAGAGGAGAAATAGACCTTGGAGAAAGACTTCTAAGGATGGCGAAGTTCCCTCCCTTCATATCTGTGATAGTAGCCATCTTACTGCTGATTGCCAGGGTTGAAATCCCATCAGAGGTCTTATCGGCCATGGGCTATGTAGGTATGCCTACCTCCTATGTAGTGATGCTCATAATGGGGGCTCTTCTAGCTGACCTTAAAGGCAATGAACTTAGCCGTATAGGCAAAGGACTTGCTGTAGTGCTTGTGCTCAGGTTCATAATCTCTCCTCTCCTCATGATGATGGGCATGAGTGTGCTGAAACCTGAACCTCATGTCTTAAGAGTTGTGATCGTCGAGAGCATAATGCCTCCTGCCATAACAAACATCGTCATAGCCGCGGAGTTTGGAGCTGAAGAGAGCTATGTGGCAACGCTCGTATTACTCTCAACCATATGCTCCCTCATAACAATATGGATGATTCCTACTCTGGAAGCTCTCCTGATCAGCTAATCCTGAACAATTTCATAGCATTTCTGGTCGTGGCCTTCTTCACCCATTCGATTTCCAGTTCCTTTACTCTAGCTAGAAGCTCAGCCACTTTGGCTACGCTCCATGGATGAGCCTCCTCCTCTTTGAACATGTAGGGAGCATCAGATTCAAGCAGGATTAGGCTAAGGGGCGTCTTCCTCGCAACTTCTATAGCCCTCCTTGAATACTGAAGGGCTAAGTTAACTGAGACATAGTATCCTCTATCGATTATCGACTCAAGCACCTCTAGGCTTCCAGTATACCAGTGGAAAAGAGCTCGCTCTATTCTATACCTATCCAGAAGCTCTAGGATTATTCTCTCCGCATGTACTGAATGTATGTTGAGGGGAAGATCGTACTCCTTGGCAAGCCTTACGATCCTTTCGAAGACTCTAAACTGCCTTCTCCACTTATCCTCTCCTCGTACAAACCTTCTGTCCATTCCCACCTCACCGAGACCTACAATTCTATCCAAGTTCTCCTCTACTTGCCTTATGATGAGCTGAAGCTCATCATCAGTTGCCTTCCATGATTCCCATGGATGATAACCTATACAGACCCTTATGTTCTGAGGGGCAATGCTCATGGCCTGAAGTACCGCCTCATTGGATTCAGGATCTGAGCCTACGCCAATGATCACAGTGACTTCATGTTCAAGCGCCCTCTTAACTATGCTCTTCACGTCTTCATATTCATCTATATGACAGTGAACATCCACTAACATAGACATGGCCTCTAATGTCAGGTGTCTGGATAAAGTATTTAAGAGTAGGGCACGCTAGACGCTTTATCGGTGGTCTTGTGGAGAGGTTCAAGAGATTCGTGAAAAGAGTGAGGGAGGAAGCTCAAATTCCTCTTGTGGTTAAATGCCTTGGAGAGAGAGTTGCTGATTGGCAATCTGCTGGTGGATTCATACTCATAAAGCCTAGAGCAGCAAGCTTTGACTTCATCCTCTATAGGAGGGAGCCCATACCTCTTAGCTTAGACTTCAAGGATAGATTCATATGTCAGATAACTATAGTATCTGAGGAAAGCATGAATGAGAAATACGTACCAGTATATCAGAGGATGAAGACTATGGAGTGTGAACTGGTTTGGAAAGGACTTATAGGTAGAAAGCCCACCTTCAAAGCTTCGAAAAGCCTTGAAGCTCTCTCAAGGCGAATAGAGGGACTTGCCTTCAACCCCATGTTGGCAAAGGCCATAGCGTCAGATGAAAGTATAATTCATCTTATTAGCAGGATCAAGCCAGGTGAGTTGTCAATTCAATTGAAGTCAATGAGTGATGTTGATGCCTACTTCGCTGTAACCCCTGAGATGACCTACGCCATACAGGCGACCTACTTCAAGGAGCCCAAGGATATAGTGTGGTATGTCAACCTGACCACTATGCTTACAAGAGGGCCTTCATATGCGAGAAAGGTCAATGAAGTATATGATCTCCTCGAGAATATAGCCCGTATTGTCAGGAAGATCGCTGAGAATATAAGGCACAGTGAAGCTTAAATAAGCCCCTCTCATAAAGATGGTAGGACTGTTGGAGTCCATAGGAGATGATAGCTTGTACGAGAGTATCCGCTACAAGAGACCTCGAGGAGCCTGTGTATTTGAACTAAATGAAAGTCTCCAAGATGCAAAAATAACCTTAAGGCTAGCTGGCATCGACCTCATAAGAGTTAGAAAGCTGAGAAGCCTCAGTGACTATACACCTACCTCTAGAGCTTTTCGTGAGCTTGAAGATGAACTGATAGGAGAGGGTGAATATGAAGTATATGAAGGGTTTGGATTCTATGATGATACTCCCCTAACCCTAAGATTCTATTGTGATTATGAGACCCGGAAAGTGAGATATCTAGCAATACTTGCATATAGGCCGCGGGTCATGAGGAGGCTCAGAAGGAAGCTTGAGGAGCTGGGATGGAGGAGGAGATTTCTATTTGAGATAGAGGCTAGAGTTAGAAGGCCTACATGACCTCCTCACTCAGCCTTCTTACCGCCTCCTCCCTTTTGAGTATAGCTTCTCTATACTTTGCAAGAGCAAGAGCTAAAGCTTTACCAAAGCCTGTAAGCATTATCGGCTTTGTCCTTGAGCCGAGCTCACACATAACTAGCCCCTTCTTGATCAGCTTATTCACCAGCCTACTATATCTGTTCTTAATCACAGGGTCGAGAGGATCATCTCCACATAGCTCAATAAGCTTCTTAATTGATGGAGCTCTGCCTCCATGTCTTACAAGAGTTACCAGAATATGCTCCTCCTCAGGTGATGGATGCTCAAGCCTATAGCCAGGTAGGAAGATCTCAAGAGGCTCAAGCCCTCTAACATTCCTCGCCTTCTCAAACCACTCTTCAAACTCAGGCGTGCCAGGGGAGGGAATGTACCATCCCCTTCTATCAGGAGGTACTACGTAGACATGAACCCCAGGAAACATTAACGAAACTGTCACTATGGCTCCATATGCTTCCTTAGTCGTAGAGGTAGCATCGATGTAGACTTCCCTCCTATGCTCAAGAACTTCTCTTCTCAAGATCCTGTATAGTGTGGAAAAGACATCAACATAGCTCTGAGGATTGACACCAACTCTTACAGGTCTCTTAAAAGCGAACGTCAAAGCTCTTAACAACTCCTTAGTATTTCTTCGAGAAGCATAACCGTAGACATCACGCTTCTTATCGTATACAAGGTATATCTTCTCTATGGGCATCTTCTCATGCCAGTGCCTAATCCCATCTATGATCCTCTGAAAATCATAGCCTACGAAACATATGAGCACTGTCATCGTAGCACCATCTTGCTACAGAATAACTTCGGAAGAGATAGTTATAAACATTATGTTATTGTATCCATGCTATGGTTACTGTAACGACTATTCATATCCATAGGCTCATGAAATTAGTCTCATTAAAAATGTACTGTAACCATTCCATGGATACAATCTCGATGCAATGCAACTATATATGACCATGAGTGACAAAGGCAAGGTTTAAGCCTTAAGATACGTAACTTCACTGGAGTTAAGAGAGGGCTTTACATGATAATTGAAGCGCGTCAACTAATGGAGGATATTGAACGTGCGATCAAGACTTTAAGCGTCACAAGACAGCATAGCAGCTTTACACAGCCGTTCGTACCGCTTTTTAAGTTAAGGAGGAAAAGCATAGAGGGAGAAGAGGTCTTCATTGATTCCTTCAGACCTCTGAGAAGGATAAGGCACAATAAGACAGTAGCAGCAGTCGACTCCTCTCTTAAACTGATCATGGATTTAGGAGCCTTCAAGATCTACCTAGTAAAGATAGCAGGAGCGGTGTTCAGAGGCGCTATACATGAGAAGTCAACGATCATGCTGAGGCTAGGGCTTGTCACCTCAAGGGAAGAAGCTCTCAGGCTCATGATGAAGTATGAAAGACAAGTGGCAGCTGAGCTACTTGAGGAGAACGCCCCTTCGTACCTAATGTTGGATGGTAGCCTAAACCCCATAGTTGAGGGATTGAAAGAGGACAGCCTTATCAGGTTGCTAGAGAAGGCGGAGGAGTATGGATGTAGAGTTCTGGCCTTTGCGAAATCGTCAAGGATTGTATACGATGATGTGCCTATATCGCTAATATTAGACTTCATGGCCAGGCATCTAGGGCTGAGCTCTTGGATATGCTACCCACTTCTACATAGAGGACGCCTAACCGTAGCTATGGTCAAGCTATCCCCGGATAGTAGGAGGATATTCAGACTTGATATATGGGGATTAGGCGACGTACTAACAATAGCCTCTGAGATAGCCTATCTGCAGGATGATGCTCTTCCAGGATATCCATATCCTCTTGTTAGAGCTCATAGGGACTCAAGGATAGAGAAGGCTGAGGCGGAGTATGTGAGGTGCATCTTAGAGGAGAAGATATCGCTGAGGGATCTAGACACAGTCTCCTTCAGGAGGAATGAGCTTGAAGGTTGGAGTCGTGGTGTGGGCTGAGGGAACTACGGTGAAGTTCAGAATACTCGAAGACGTGACAGTTGAAAGAGGCGACATCCTGAAGGTTGAGGGTCATGCTGTGAAGCACATAATAAAGGTGGTAGACTTCAAGCCTGAGACCTTGCTCACGCCCATCGAGATCGCGAGGTTATCTCTTAAGAAGGCTAGAGGAGAGGAAGTGGAGCTTTATGATGGACCTCTGAGATATTACGACACAGCCATAGCCACCATAGTGGCCGAGATAACCAGAGATGGAGACGTTAGAAGACCTACATCGGTTCCCAAGCTTTTTACTGATGTATACACACTTGAAGAGGATGAGATAGAGGAGCTTAACCTAGATACAGGGGACATAGAGTTAGGCTTCGTGAGGATGGGCAGCAAGGTCACTACATGCAGGGTCAGCATCTCGGGCGCTAAGGCCTTTCCTCATCACATGTTAATATGCTCCATAACCGGTGGTGGTAAGACTAACTTGGGGAAAGTCATAGCATGGAATATAATGAGGCTTAGAGATAGACGATATTCGATGGTCATAGTGGATACCGAGGGAGAGTACTTTGATGGGGGTGATTCTCATCACCTAGGCCTAGTTCATTCTCCTAGTAGCGAGGAAGGGCTCTTCTTCGTAAGCTATAGGGTCAAGGACAAGGGCAGGATAACGTATAGGTTTAGATACAATGGAGCTCTCATAGAAAGGAGAATAAGGGCCTGTCCCCTCAGGATATCCATATCATCCCTACATCCTGATGACTTCATAGAGACAGGAGAGTTCACGCCTCCTCAGGAGTCTTTGTTATGGCTCTTGTGGAGAGAGCATGGAGATGAGTGGCTAGATATACTCTTGAGAAGGCCTATAGACTCCATATATGCCTCGCTTGGAAGGAGAGTGATGAAGAGTACTATAGCTGTTACGAAGAGAAAGGTTCACATGATGATAGGGGATGATGGAATCTTCATAGAAGAGGATGACTATGATGTCCTGGGTGACATACTAGAGGCTGTCTTAAAGGGGATGGTTGTTCTCCTGGACATGCCAGGTGCAAGTGATGCACAGGAGAGGCTACTCACAGTAATAGTAACAAGGAGGATCTTTAGGAAGTATGAGGTTGAGAGAAGGATAAATCCCTCTAGATGGAGACGCTATCCGACTGTGATAATAGTTATTGAAGAGGCTCATAGGTATTTCTCAAAGGCTGTTCTCATGAAGCATGGCGAGAGAAGGGATAATATATTCACCACAATAAGCAAGAGAGGTAGGAAGTATAGAGTAGGACTATGCTGTATAACTCAAATGCCTGGAGAGCTTGAGGAGACCATAATAAGGCAGCAATTGACGAAAATCGTGCTACCTCTTCCAACAAAGCCTGACTACTCTAAGGTGGTCAATTACACGCCATATCTAGAGGGTGCAGAGGAGGAGATTAAGAATCTTGAGCGAGGTGAAGCTCTCCTGATATCTCCTCCATCTGGCATAAAGTTTGCGGTTCCTTTGAAGATTCATCAATTTGAAGACCTTGTCTATGAGGAGCTCGAAGAGGAAGTCCTGAAGTCTAAAGTGATAAGTCAAGATAGGCGATTGAAGTCTTCCTATTAAGAGTTTTATAAGCTGATGTACGAGAGATCACGATGGGGAGAGACATGAGCATAAAGCTAGAGATAGTCAAAGTAGAGGTTCCTGAGGGCTGTAATGTTATAATGGGTCAATCTCATTTTATCAAGACAGTCGAAGACCTGTACGAAGCTATGGTAAATGCTGTTCCAGAGGTCAAATTTGGACTTGCCTTCTGCGAAGCCTCAGGGCCTAGACTTGTTAGATATGATGGCAATGATGAGGAGCTCATTAAGAGAGCAGTAGACACAGCTCTTAAAGTAGCTGCTGGCCACTTCTTCGTGATCTTCCTAAGGGGTGCATATCCAATAAATGTTCTCGACAGGATAAAAGCAACTCCAGAGGTGTTGACCATATTTTGCGCCACAGCAAATCCTGTCCAGGTCATAGTAGCTGAAACTGATCAAGGCAGAGCAGTACTTGGCGTTGTTGATGGCTTCAAATCAGCTGGAGTTGAGTCAGAGAAGGATATTGAGGAGAGAAAGAGTTTCCTCAGGAAGATAGGATATAAGAGGTGAAGATGTAAGCGAGTACTGGTTTTTAATATTTGCTCTTTATTTGATTAGGAATAAATACTCCCTAGATAGCTTAGAGAACTAGGCTGTGATTCGATGCTATTAATATGGCTGATAACCTCAAGGTGCACTATGAACTGTCTACACTGCTATGCCAAAATACATTGTACAGTAGGAGAACTCAATACCACCAAGGCTATAAAAGTAATAGAGGAAGCTGCAGATTATGGTGTGAGAAGAATTGTGTTCACTGGCGGTGAGCCTCTTGTCAGGCAGGATATATGGAAGCTAGTAAGGACTGCCAGGGAGCATAGCATGGAGGTGGCTATAATAACTAGTGGATGGCTTCTCTCATCTGAGGTGCTTGAGCTAGCCTCCAGATATGATGTGGAGTTCTACTTGAGCCTTGAGTCTATGCTTGAGGAAGTTCATGACATGATAAGAGGTACAGGCTCTTGGAGAAGAACTATGAAAGCTATTAGAGAGCTGGAAAGGGAAGGTATTGAATATAGTCTGATCACAACTCTCTCCAAGCTCAACAAGAATAGTGCTTGGAAAGTTCCCTTGGAACTAGCGCCTAGTGTAGAATGGTGCGATGGCTTCTCTTTCATACCTGTATTACCCAGCGGTAATGCTCTTAAGAGAAGGGAATTACTTCTCGATTCCAAGGAGCTGATAGATATCGCTATGAAGCTTGATGAAGTCTCGCGCATGGTTGATGTAAGGGCCTATCTATGGTGTATGAGCTTCATCAAGCGCTACGTCAGAAGGCTGTATGTAGGCTCTTGTAGGAGGAGCAATGTCATAGACCTCGATCCTGCTGGTAATGTACTCTTGTGCGACACCTTAAGCCTTAGGCTAGCGAATGTTGTAGAAATGGGCTTTGCCAAAGCCATTAAGAAGGCTGAAGAGAGTCCAGTTCAAAGAATTCTTGAAGAGACCGTGCAGTTAGAGCCTTGTAGAGGCTGTAGCCTAAGGCAGTTCTGCCTTGGAGGATGCTATGTGAGGGCTTTTCAAGAATTCGGTGATATAGGTATGCCAGACCCTCTATGTCCTTTGGTGAGGAGGAGTCTCATACATGGTGCTTATAGAAAAAGTCGTAGCCGACATACTTGAGCGAGTGGAGACTGAGCCTGTATCGCTCAGAGGAGCAATAGAGGATTTCTTCTCCATTCATCGAGAGCTAGTCCCCATAAGGGGAGTTGTGCTAGCGATGTCCCTTGCAATACTTCGCAGATATAGAGTCCTTGACGAGATATCTAGACATGTATTGGGCCTAGACCCCTACAGTGTAAATGCATATAAAAGGAACCTGCTCAGAGTCGTCATATACGAGTTAAGGTTTCGAGAACACTTGAGAGCTAGGGATGCTATGAGGCTTCTAAATAAAGCTGGGCTCTTCACAGATTCTATCTCGCTGAACAAGGTTAGGTCCATTGATATACACGACCTTGTGAAGGGTAAGAGCTATGTCGAAAAGTTATCCATAAGGTATTCATTCCCCAGATGGGTCATTTTGAAACTGTTAGCTAAATGGAATAGAACTTTTGTAGAGCACATGCTTAAAAGAATGAATAAGCCGTCTACACTATGGCTAAGGATCAATACGCTTAAGATAGGCATTGAAGAGGCTATGAGAGGTCTCAGGTCAAGAGGCATAGAGGCCATAAGAGATAGTGAGCTCTTTGATGTACTTAAAGTGGTCAGAGGAGGAAGAAGACTTGTAGGTCTAGATCTCGTGAGAAACGGCTTAGTATACATTCAGGACAAAGCTTCATGTGCTGTTGCTCATGTATTGAATCCTTGTCCAGGAGAGCTTATAGTGGACATGTGTTCAGCGCCAGGAAGTAAGGCTACTCACATAGCTCAGCTGGGGCAGGATAAGGTTCTGCTAATAGGGCTTGACATATCTCATCGTAGGCTAATCTCTGAGCAGAAATTGGCCTCCAATCTAGGCGTGAGAGGAATAGACCTTATAATGTGTGATTCAAGGAAATTTATGCTTCGCACCAAGGCTGATAAAGTCCTTGTAGACCCTGACTGTAGTAGTATTGGGAAAATGGGTCATTCTCCTGAGCTAAGACTTAAGGTGAAAGAGGAAGACCTAGGTAGGCTAGTCTCTCTCCAGAGGGAACTTATGATGAGGGCCATAGACCTATGTCGACGGGGAGGAATTATAGTCTACTCAACCTGCACTACGACCACAGAGGAAAACGAGGCGTTGATCAGGAATATCATAGATGAACATGGCTTAGAGGTTGAGGAGATCGCCTTTGGAGCTAAAAGTCCTAAGCTAGGAAAGGCCAAGTATTTCCTTCCTCACGTCCATGACACTATAGGCTTCTTCATAGTTAAGCTAAGGGTGTAGGTAATTTCGGTAAGGCTAAATAATGAGATTTGAGAATATAGTATCATAGAAGGGCTATGAGGTTGACTAAGGTTAAATACAAGCCATATCCAGCCAGGAAGATATTGATGGAGATGAAGAACCTTTCAGAGCTCATGGTATGTTTAGCATACTATGCCATGGTATATGGAGATGCTGATATGGCTAACGATGTATTCAGTCTTGAGGAGAGAATAGACTACTTAGAGTGCCTTCTGACCATGCAAGCATCCCTAGCAGCCAGAGATGCCAGAGATGCTGAGAGCATGATCAGCCTTTTCAAAATGGCCACTGCTACAGACAAGATTTCAGATGCTGCTGCTGACATAGCTAGGATGGCCCTATATAAGGCGAGAGTAAGGGAACATACAGCAAGAGTTCTAATAGGAGGAGATGAAGCTCTAGCAAGGATTATCATTGGCAAGGACATGGAAGGGCGACCGCTAGAGGAGCTATATAATAGGTATGCCCACGTATTCGATGTCATAGCCATAAGAAGAGATAACGTATGGCTTCATCAGCCAGGGCCTAGAACCATACTTAGAGAGAATGATGTACTCATCATAAGAGCTCCTGAGGAAAGCCTCGTTGACATGAAGCTTCTAAGGCCTCCGAGAAAGGAGGAAGAAGGTCTTAGTGAGCTATTAAGAGACGTGCTGGAGCTTAAAAATACCTCTGAACTCATGGTCGATCTAGCCTACTCCTCCGTTATGACCAATAGTAGTGAAATAGCAGAGAGAGTTTTGGAGCTTGAGGAATACGTAGATAATCTGTATGCGAACTTTGAGAGGAAAATACTTCAAGCAAAGCTTCCAACTGAGGAATCCCTATGCTTATTAAGAGTTGGGATAGGAACAGAGAACATAGCTGATGCTGCTTCAGAGATAGCAGAGATAGTTGTAAGGGGTATAAAGCCTCATCCTGTGCTCGTCGATATAATAGCCCACTCTGATGAGAGGATAATATCGCTGAGAGTTCCTGAGAGGCTAGATGGAAGAAGCATAGAAAGTCTAGAGCTAGATAAGGTGAGTTCAAAGATCTTAGCCATAAGAAGGAATGGAAGATGGAAGATTAAGCCCTCCTCTAAGGACTTGGTCAAGAAAGATGATGTTATCATACTCCGATGTTATGCGGAGGCTGAGAGCAAAGTAAGGAACCTCTTTGCTCAATAGAGAGGAGATTTGAACTATTGTTTAACGCTTATCTTCCTAGAGCTACTAGGTCTAATATGAGGAGATGATCACTTGCCGCTGAAGGTGCTTCTTCTCACGAGAGCAGAAGTAGAAAAGGTCATCAACATGAAAGAGACCATAAAAGTAGTGGAGGAGGCATTTAAGGAAAAAGGCCTAGGGCTAGTTGATATGCCTCCTAAAACATACATATTCTTCCCTAAGTATGATGGCGACTTCAGAGTTATGCCAGCCTATTTAAAAGGGATGGACATAGCTGGTGTAAAGGTGGTCAATGTTCATCCTAAAAATCCTCGAACTCATAACCTTCCGACAGTAATGGCCACCATAGTGCTACTGGACCCCAAGACAGGAGCTCCCCTAAGTATAATGGATGGTACTTTGATTACAGCCTATAGGACGGGAGCTGCAGGAGGCATAGCAGCTAAATACTTAGCTAGGAAGGAATCTGAAGTTGTAGCCATAATAGGAGCTGGTGTTCAAGGAAGGATGCAACTTATGGCTCTCACTGAGGTTATGGAAAATATCAAGGAAGTGAGAGTATACGATATACGCAAGGAGGCTAGTGTAGAATATGCCAAGGAGATGAGTGAGAAGTTAGGATTGAATGTAAGGGCATCTGAGAGCGCTAAGGATGCTGTAGCTGATGCAGACATCATAGTAACAGCAACCCCGTCTAGAGAACCTATAGTGATGAATGAGTGGCTCAAGCAGGGAGTACACATAAACGCTATAGGTGCTGATGCGCCTGGTAAAGAGGAGCTTGACCCTATGATTCTGAAGAGAGCGAAAATAGTAGTAGACGATTATGAACAAGCTTCTCATAGTGGAGAAATAAATGTCCCTCTCTCCAAGGGAGTAATATCCATGAAGGACATATACGCTGAGCTTGGAGAGATCGTCTCAGGCAAGAAGCCTGGGAGGACTAACGACCTAGAGATCACAGTATTCGATTCAACAGGCCTAGCTATTCAAGATGTAGCCACGGCTTGGATGGTTTATAACAAGGCTAAGGAGAGAGAGCTAGGCACATGGATAGAGCTCTTCTAGTAGACTAAGCTTTTCTTGATATTTTCCTCCTCCTATTGGAGAACTCAAGGTTAGGCTAAAATCGTTGAGTAGAGTGAAGTATTTAGGGACTAGTTTGCAGCGCTATCAATTCAAGCCACTGCTACTACCCGTCCTTACAGCAGAGATAGCTGAGTCTATACTAAAGGCTATGGAGGAGAATAGAAGCTATGTTGAGGAGACTATAAATCTAGGATTGAGCATGAGCTTGCTACTCATTGAAAATTCTGAGGTCAGGATAAGAGAGGATATCGTCGTTAGTAGAGACCATTTACTCAAGATGCTTAAGGATCCGAGAGCAGTCTACCTAGTCGATAGGTATGGTGTCTACAAGGTTGAAATAAGGGCCTATGGGCACTACTATAAGCTAGTGGCCGTGGCCAAGAACAAAGCTCCTACAGTTGAGATCAATGGGATCCACATGCACAGAGTAGAGAGCACAGACCCCTGGAGCGACAGCATGGCGAAGGTTAGGTTGGCGAGAGTTAAGAAAGGCCACAGAGTTCTTGACATATGCACTGGAATGGGATATACGGCCATAGCTTCAAGGATGATGGGCGCAACTTATGTGTTGACCATAGAAAAGGATGAAAACGTCCTCGAAATAGCAAGAGCTAATCCCTGGTCTAGAAGACTATCAGATCCGCAGATTGAAATAATGCTTAAGGATGCCACCGAAGCTGTAAAAGAGCTCGAGACTTCTTCATTCCATAGAATAATACATGATCCTCCTAGGTTCAGCATGGCTGGAGAGCTCTATAGTCGTGAGTTTTATCAGGAACTATATAGAGTACTAAAGCCCAATGGAGTATTGTACCATTATGTAGGCTCGCCTGGAGCGAGATATAGAGGCCTGGATGTATTGGGAGGTGTTGCAAGCAGGTTGAGGCGAGTAGGATTCATCGTAAAGCCTTTAAGAAGTCAAGGAGCCATACTAGCTTTCAAGGTGTAGGCTATGAAGGACCCTTTGAGAACCCTCCTCTCGTCATATAAAAGATACCTTGAAAAGCATGGTGAAAGAATAATCAGCATATGTGAAATCACGGGCCAAGAAGAGGTCACTACCACCATAGAGTCGCTGTACTGGTATCATGATTCGTCATATGGTTACTCAAGGCTTGATGACGCGATAAGAGAGCTATTGCAGGATGAGGAAAAGATGAAGGAGTTGAAGGCTAAGGGCATTGTACTCTCCTCCGATGGAAAGCTCTTGAAAGTCAAGCTGAACGTCATCAGGCAGCTAATGGGGAAATAGCTACTCCTTTACAAGCTGCCTGATGATCTCATCGTGTCCCATAGTGCAGCCACAATACTCACACCTGAGGATGAGTGGATTGAGGCTCATTGTCCTGAACTCAGGGATTACAGGCTCCCTCGGTTGATTAGTGATGCATCTAGGATTAATGCACGTCAGCAGCCCTCTTATTCTATTAGGCACCTGTACTTTGCTTTTTGACACAACCAGATAATCCTTAATTATGTTTATAGTAGCAGTGGGAGCTATCAGCGCTATTTTATCAACATCTTCCTTTTTAAGCTCCATCCCCTCAATCTTAACTATGTCCTTTTTACCCAGTTTTTTACTATCGACATTCATTACTATAGCTACTCTAAAGCCTTCTCGACCTGTTATACCTAATATTTTGAGCACATATAGAGCATGACCTGCAGGGATGTGGTCTATTACCGTACCATCCTTTATTTTCCTTACGATGAGCTCCTCCTTATTAGGCTTCCTCATACTCGATCACCTGCAAGTATAAGCTTCAAGAGAGCCATTCTAACAGGAACTCCATATCTAGCCTGCTCAAAATACTTAGCATGCTTCGTCCTATCAACTTCATGATGAAGTTCATCCACTCTGGGAAGAGGATGGAGTATTATCAGGTCACGTTTTACTTTCTTAAGAGATTCAGGAGTTACTCTATAGCTTCCTCTGACCTTTTCATATTCTGCAGGGTCAGGAAATCTCTCTCGTTGTATTCTAGTGACGTAGAGCACATCAAGCTCTTCTATCACATCATCAAGTCTCTCCACTTCCTCAAAGGCAATGCCTCTCAGCTTAAGGTGATCTCGAACTTCTTTTCTAGTGCTGAGCAGAGGCGGAGATATCAAATAGAGCTTCTTTATGTTGTAGAGGGACACTCCATATATGAAAGAGGTCGCAGCTCGCCCATACTTGAGGTCACCTAATACGCCTATAGTGAGCCCATCTATATCTTCAAAGTTTCTTCTTATGGTATAGAGATCTATCATGGCTTGTGTTGGATGATGACGAGTGCCATCACCTGCATTTATAACAGGCGATTCAGCTATCTCAGCCGCGAATTTAGCAGCACCTTCTATACTGTGCCTAATGACTATTATGTCAGCATATGAGTCAAGCATTCTTATAGTATCTGCCAAGGTCTCTCCTTTAGCTATCGAAGTGGTCGAAACCTCTGAAAATCCTATGACGTCACCTCCTAGTCTTATCATAGCTGTTTCAAAGCTTAGTCTCGTCCTAGTGCTGGGCTCGAAGAAGGCTAAGGCCATGACCTTACCTTTTAATATATCCAGCCTAGAATGTGAGTACTTTAGCATATCATCCGCAGTCTCAAATACCTCCTCCAGCTCCTCTCTTGAGAAATCCAGTATAGTTATAACGTCACGATTATACCACATCAGACTCACCTCTCAGATACTTCATTACCCTCTCATAGTCCTCAGAGGATATTAATTCAGCTCTGAACAGCACAGCCACTATATCTTTGAGTGTAGTTAGGGCATGGAGAGCAACGCCAAGTTTACTCAACCTCTCTCTAGCCCCTTGCTCCCTATCCACGACAACCAAGGCTTGCGATACCTTGAGTCCTTGATTCCTCAAGGCTTTCACTACTCTCTCAAGGGTGCCTCCAGTGGTAGCTACGTCATCAATTATAAGGACCTCGCTTCCAGCAGTATAGTCGCCTTCTATTAATCTGCTAAGTCCATGACGTTTCTCTTCCTTCCTTGCGTAAATGAACGGCTTCTTTAGTTTGAAGGCCACTACTGCAGCTAGTGGTATTCCTCCTGTGGCTATTCCACATATGAGGTCAAACTTAAGGTCTTTCACTCGCCTTGCACAGATATCAGTTATCCTATCAAACTCTTCAGGATGCGATGGAAGTCTTCGAAGGTCTATGTATATGGGACTCCACATGCCTGAAGTCAACTTGAATGACCCTATCTTCACACATCCGAGCTTATACAGGATTATGGCCAGCTCCTCAGCCATATATAACCTTTCTTTGGGCATCGACAATCTTCATAGCCTCCCTTGAAGGTTCTTCACTTCTAACTATAAGTCTTCCCACGATCTCAAAATCAGCCCCTTCGGATAAAGCCTGGCCAGGAACACCTCCTTGAGGTCCTATCCCAGGGGAGAATATAGTCAACTTCTTGCCTATCACCTTTCTGGCCAGCTTTATGTATTGAGGCTTAGTCGCTCCTATGACAACGCCTTTGATCCCAGCTCTCAAGCCGTAGTCTAGAAGCTCATTAAAGCATTTTTCAAAAAGGACAGCGGTGGGGTGGCTCATCATGAGAACTCCTATCACATCCATGATCTCTGAGATCTTATCTATGCTCATAGTAAAGAGATGAACTATCACTGCGTCAAGGCCATGATCTTTTAACAACCTACATATTGCCTCATTAGTATGAGGCACGTCTGCGAGCTTAAAGTCAGCTATGAAGTAGTAGTCATCATGATGATCCTCTATCAAGTCTTCTAGTGATGAAAGGCCCATGGTAAGAACAAGTGGATATCCCACTTTAACAGCAACAACATAGTCCCTGAGCTCATCTAGAAGGCCTTTCGCCTTTCTGAGGACATGCTCTTTATCACCATGAAGATCAAGGGCTAGTACAAGGCGAGAATGTTTGTCCTCAGATAATCTCCAGAGCTTTTCCATTAGCTGAAACCTCTAGTGCTGGACTCACATGAACTTTCTTATATAGATTACTTATGGGAAACTCCACGTATTATCAATAGAGGAAAGGCATAAAATGCAACAAGCTATCATAATTAGGAGGAAGGCAGAGGTACATGTACATTGTAGGGAGAATACTTGAAATAAAGAGGCTTACTTGCAGGATAAAGGCTTTTACAGTAGAGGTTTGCGAGAGAGTAAATACTACTCCAGGTCAGTTCATGATGGTATGGATACCTCAAGTAGGCGAGATACCATTAAGCATAGCCTATAAGGAGGATAGGCTTCTAGAATTCATAGTAGCCAAAGTAGGCAGAGTCACGGGCCATATGCATGATAACCTCAGCAAGGGGGATAGACTAGCCATAAGAGGACCGTATGGAAGAGGATTTACACTTAGAAATGTAGAGAAATGCCTCATGATAGCGGGAGGATATGGGCTTGCCCCCCTCCTTTATCTTTCACATGAACTAAAGAGAAGGGGTACTGAGATTGATGTAGCTTTAGGCTTCAGGACGAGAGAAGATGTGTTCTACACCAATAGATTTGATCATGTAGCTGATCATGTATGGGTTTTTACTGAGGATGGAAGCTATGGCATCAAGGGCATGGTAACGGAGGTCATGAAGAAGCATGTCAAGCTAAAGGACTACGACATAGTGTACACATGTGGACCTGAGCTTATGATGTTCGAAGTTGTCAAACATTGCCTAGAGCAGGGAGTTAAAGTAGAGGCCTCACTCGAGAGAGTTATGAAATGTGGTATTGGAATATGTGGCTCATGTATACTTGACCCTCTTGGACTTAGGGTCTGCAAGGATGGGCCTGTATTTGATGGAGAGGTGCTCATGAAGATTAATGATTTTGGAAGATATTGGAGGTGTCTTGATGGAAGAAAGGTCCCTATCAAGAGTAGATTTAATAGTTGAGGGTAAGGCATACGTTGAGGGTAGGTTCATAGAGTGCGCAATAGGTATAGATGAAGGCATTATAGCTTCAATAACAAAACCTTCAATAGCCCCTCGAGCTGAGCACAAGGTGATTGCCAAGGGTAATGAGCTCATAGTTCCTGGTATGGTTGATATGCATGTTCACATGAGAGGTCTTGAGGAGAGCTATAAGGAGGATTGGCTAACTGGAACTATGTCAGCTCTAAGAGGAGGAGTAACCTTCATATGTGATATGCCGAACAACAAGCCTTTCATAAACTCCATAAGCAGGCTAAAGATGAAGCTTGATGAGGCTCGTGCTAATGCACTGGTCGACTACGGATTCTATCTAGGATTTCCAGAAGATCTTAATGAGCTCAGACAAGTTAAGGGCCTGGGAGTTTATGGAGTCAAGCTATACCCTGATGACTATCGAAGCGCCAGGCTATACAAGCTCCTCAGAGTTTGTGCAGAGGAGGGGCTGTTAGTGGTTTTTCATGCTGAAGACCCAGACATAGTAGACTCTGCCATGAGGCTACACAAGGTGAGGAAAGTGGAGAAACACCATGAGCTAAGGCCTGAGGCTGCTGAACATGAAGCTGTGAGAAAGCTACTCCTTGCTCTAAGTGAAGTTCAAGGTGTAAGAGCACACTTCACACACCTGAGCTTGGTCGAATCTATAAGGCAGGTGATATATGGAAAGATGCAGGGATTAAGCGTAACTTGTGATACTTGTCCTCACTACATGCTCCTCGATGCTTCTCTATTGACTAAATTGAAAGGCATAGCTAAGGTGAATCCTCCTCTAAGACCTCATAGTTACGTAAGAGAGGTCTTTAACTCAGTCAAGGGGATGATAGTCGACGCCATATCTACTGACCATGCGCCTCATCTGCTAGAGGAGAAGTTAAGAAGCTCATATGACGAAATACCACCAGGCTTTCCTGGCCTTGAGGTCTGTCTGCCCTTATTGATGACTTTGATCGACAAAGGCGACCTTCCCTTACAATGTATTGACCTCTACTCTAAGGGCCCAGCTAGAATATTAGGCCTAGGTAAGGGAAGCATATCGATAGGATTTGATGGTGATCTAGTGATAGTCAGGAAGGAGAAGTGGACTATAAGAGGGAATGAGCTTGCATCAAAAGCTAAATTCACTCCATTTGAAGGATGGGAGCTGAAGTGGAAGGTAGTAAAAGTCTTAATTAGAGGCGTACTCGCTCTTGATGAGGGAGAAGTTAAGGTAGGGAAAGGGTATGGTAGGCTCATCAAGCCTCTCGATAGAGCTTAGTGGGCTGTCGTTGAGAAATCCACTGATATTAGCATCAGGCATACTGGGCACTACCTTTTCTATTATGAAGAGAATTGAAGCAGAAGGAGTAGGAGCTATCACCACGAAGAGCATTACCAGGGAGCCTCGAGATGGCTATCCCAACCCAGTAGTAGTTGAGCTTGAGTACGGCCTAGTTAATGCAATAGGTCTATCGAATCCAGGGATTGAGTACTTTGTACATGAGATCAAGCTCGCTAAGAGGCTCCTCAAGATCCCTCTCATAGTCAGTGTTGCCGGCGGAGAAATAGAGGATATAGTCTATGTGTCGAGGAGAGCTGCTGATGCTGGAGCTGATGCTATAGAGCTAAACCTGTCATGCCCTCATGTCAGAGGAATGGGAATGGAGCTGGGAACAGACCCTATCATGGTCAAGGAAGTTGTTGAGTCCGTTAGAAAAAGAGTCAGCAAGCCCCTCTTCGTAAAGCTCTCCCCCAACGTGACTAGCATTGTAGAGATAGGGGAGGCAGCTGCAGATGGTGGTGCTGATGTACTAGTAGCCATAAACACAGTGAAGGCTATGGTCATAGATGTATACTTGAAGAAGCCTATTCTTTCAAATAGGTATGGAGGGCTCTCAGGCCCTGCTATTCATCCAATAGCTGTTAGATGTGTATATGAGCTCTATGAGAATCTAGGAGATGAGGTTGAGATCGTAGGAGTAGGCGGTGTTGAGACATGGAGAGATGCCATAGAGCTCATACTAGCTGGAGCGTCAGCAGTAGGCATAGGCACTGCCATTGTAAGAAGAGGTCTCAAAGTATTCAGGGAGATCATTCAAGGTATGGCGCACTATCTTGAGGAGGAAGGCTTCAGTAGTATAGATGAAGTAGTGGGCCTTGCCCATAGACGCTAAGAGCCAAGCCCTATAGCAGCAAACTTGACGCCTGCTTTTCTGAACTCCTCTGGATCATATATTCTTCTCCCATCCACTAGAGCAGGATTCCTCATAAGCTTAATGAAGTCTTTGGGCTTAAGCCGCCTAAATTCATCCCATTCAGTTACAAGTATGGCTAGATCAGCTCCTCTTAAGGCATCCTCCACTGTTCTAGCATACTCCACTAAGTCGCCGAATATTCTCCTAGCATTCTCCATAGCTACAGGGTCATGGACTACAACTATTGCTCCCTCCCGTATAAGAGCTTGCACTACTTTGATCGATACTGCCTCACGCATGTCATCAGTTCCAGGCTTAAAGGCTAGGCCCAGAACTGCTACTTTAGCGCCTTTGAGATCACCTATGAGTTTTCTCGCAAGAGCAATAGCTCTATAGGGCTGTTCCTCGTTGATCTTCAAGACCTCTTTGAGTAATCCTGGATCGCAACCAAGTGATTCAGCAAACTTTATTATAGCCTTAAGGTCCTTTGGAAAGCATGACCCACCAAAGCCAAGTCCAGCTCCTAGAAAGGACGGATTTATTCTATGATCCATTCCCACTGCATTCATTACTTCGACTACATCACATCCTGGAATCCTCTCACAAAGACGTGCAATCAAGTTGGCGAAGCTTATCTTCATGGCTAGCAATGCATTGCTAGCATACTTTATGAGCTCAGCTGCTTCAAGGCTTGTTCTTACTATGGGCACTCTATTCTCATAAAATGTTCTCCATAGATTCTCCAAGATATCACCGCTTTTTCTATCGTACTCACCTATAACGACTCTATCAGGGTTAAGGGCGTCTCTTATAGCAGTGCCTTCCCTAAGAAACTCAGGATTCATTGCTAAGCCTAGCTCATCACCAAGAGTAAGCTCACTTTCCCTCTCAATGATTCTACCAACAATGTTACGTGTAGTGCCTGGGATAACAGTGCTCTTCACAGTTACAAGATGATACATACCTTTCCTTTTCTTAACTCTAAGTGCTCTTCCCAACTCCTTTGAGGCCTTCTTCACATAGTCGAGATTTATACTGCCATCAGGTAGACTAGGCGTTCCCACTGTAATGAAGCTTATATCACTATCCTCGATGGCTTTTTCATAGCTGGTAGTAGCTTCGAATAGCCCTTTTTCTACCACTTCCCTTAGCATTTCCTCAAGGCCTGGCTCATAGAAGGGGGGATTGACATTATTTATCATCCTGACCTTCTCCTTATCTATGTCCACCCCAACCACATAGTAGCCTCTAGACGCAAGACATACTCCTGTAGTAAGCCCTACGTATCCAAGGCCTATTATCGATATCCCCTTTATCCTCACGTCTCTCCCTATTGTGTAGATATCTTGAGGAAAGTTATTTTAGTGCTCCTGATCCACAGCCTTTCCTCTCGCTTACCTCCTTGATTGCTTTTAGAGCATTCTCTATGGAGCTTATGGCATTCATTATATGTGATCTTACTTCATCATCAAAATGATTTGCATAATCTCTAAGGGACCTCATGGTGATCTGAGCAAACAGCTTAAACCTGTGATAATCGCTCCTCACATTATCTTCGCACATAGTCACTCGATATCACCTTTATTTAACCCTGTGGATATAAGGGTTACTAATATGTATATCTACATAGTTTAGACAACCAACTACATGTTCATAATCTTCACAATCTTAGCTACACCTTCTTCACGCTATCAGCAGCTGCTGAGGATGAGCCAACGTTGATGTATTCACTTCTCTGAGGACTGGTCAAGGCTATAGATGGGCAGGATACAAAATAGTATGCTCGTAGTGAGCAATTGATAATATGGCATCTTAGCCTCAAGGCCTGCGATTTAATAAAAAGCGTTATAAAGGATGGAGTTTGACTGGGCTCTCTTACTCAGTAATTTCGTTTAGTCTCGAAAGTCTAGGACGACAGCTAGTGCCTGGGTTCTATCCTTGAGTAGCATTTCGTATGCCTTAGGAGCTTCTCGCCATGGAAATCTATGGGTGATGAAATGGTCAAGGTTGATCAGGCCCTCCTTCAGTAAGTTGAAAAATAGCTTTGCATTTCTCTTCCTCGTCCAAGGATAATATGGAGTCTCATAAGCTGGCTGGCTAGTGAAATGGGTACCTATTATCATCCTGCTCATGGCGTTTACTTCATCATGAAAGTCTATGGTTGATGGACCTCTTGGGGAGCTGAGCACTATGAAGCGGCCCAAGGGCTTAGCAAGCTTTATGGCCCAGGGTATAACCGTGGGATTTCCAGTAACTTCAAAGACTACATCAGCCATTCTCCCTTCAGTGAGTTGCTTGACCACCTCCATCACTTTTTCAGGGCTTACAGCCTTGACTATGGCCGTGGCTCCACTTAGTTTAGCGAGCTCTAACCTCTTATCAGCTATGTCAACAGCTATGACAGGGAAGCCTCCACACAATCTGCTGAAGATGATAGCCATCTGCCCAAGTAGACCTAAGCCCACAACCATAACGGCCTCGCCTAAGGAGACTTTAGCTAGCCTGACAGAGTGCATAACTCCTGCGGCTATCGTGTGAAGACAGGCGATCTCAGGCCTCACACCCTCAGGGACTTTAACAAGTTCATTAGCATCCACGATCCAGTGCTTGGCATGAGGACTCATAGTGGCCACTCTGTCACCAACTTCAAAGCCAGAGACCTCGGGCCCAAGCTCTATTATTCTTCCAACACAAGAGTATCCTGGTATGAAGGGGTATTTGACGTACCTGGACCAAGCTGAGGGCCTAGGAAAGTCGCCTGTTAGGGCTGTCAGCTCTGTTCCTGTGCTTATGATCGTAAACTCCGTCTCCAAGAGAACTTGTCCTGGACCTGGTTTGCCAAGCTCAAACTCCTCAATCTTGACTTCAAAGGGCTTTGGAAAGACTAAACGCCAGCTTTTCAAGTAGAGCACCTATACATTTCTAAGGTCTGAGTCGAAATAAAGTTATCAGCTTCTTGAGGTAAAAGAACGGTGATCATGGAGTTTGAGCCTTAATGGAGCTTATCAATGCACTCAGCCTCTAGCCTAGTCGTCATCGGCAGAAGCCTAGGAGCTGCCCGCTCTCATCACTCCAATCAATAGTAGAGCCTAGTGCGTTATAAACTTAGCTACCTTCATCCTCAACGCCTCGATCTCTTGCTCTACGCCTTCTCAAGGCCTCTCTTATCCTTTGATCTCTTTCCACTAGATATCTTGCAAATTCACTGTCAATAAAATACAGAGTTCGTTTAATACCAATGTGGTCCACTAGCCTTATCAATACATCAAGATGAGTGCCGGGCCCAAGCATAAAGCCTCTTGTCCTCTCCTCCGTGGTTACAAGCCCTAGATCCTCAAGAAGCTTAACAGCAGAGACCAAGAGCTCAGGAGTGAGAGGATATTCAGGAAGGCCTCTTCTTATCTTAATTATGTCGGTAGGCAGCTCGCTAAGCCATAGAACTCCATGAAAGACTGCAAGAGCTCTAAGGGTGTCAAGGGCCAGTTTCGAGACGTCATCCTCGGCCTCTAGAAGTCTTTTAATTTCCTCTTCAAAGCTCAAATTCTCACACTATTTCATAAATAAGAAGCTTGAGTATTTAAGATGGTCTACTCTCACCAAGCACATCTAATACATAATTTACGAAAGAGCGTGCCAGTTCATATGCACGACCTACTGAGTGGGATGATATGATTGTCAACGATGAGGGATAAGCCTCTATAACGTGTTCCTTAAGCTCAAAGTCCTCAAAGGATACGTGGAGGAACTCCACATCTTCGTCTTCCTCATGAGCTATGCCTATGCCCCATCTCCATCTCCTAGCCTTAGGTAGTAGGAACTTGCTCAGGATCTTCTCAACCTCTGAATGGCTCAAGCCAAAGAGAAGCCTGAACAGTTTGCTTTCCTTCTCAGAGAGCTCAACAATTGCGTACACTCTATATATGGATGGGAACTCGTAAACACTGATCTTCATCCCTGCACCTCCATTGCCTTAGTTAAAGTAGTGACAACTTTGAGACCTGAGCCTGTTAGGGGTAGAAATACCAGTTCATCTCTATCCACAAGACCCTGCTCCAAGGCCATGCTTAGGGCTGCAAGCACTGTGGCGCTCGTGGGCTCCACTAGGAAGCCCATGCTCAACATATCTTTGAGAGCCCCTCTTATCAAGGAGTCGTCAACTACTATACAGTCACCTTCAGTATCCTTTATAGCAGCTATTATTTGATGTAGTCTAGGTGGTCTTCTAACTCTTAAGCCATCTGCTAGAGCTGAAACTCCATAGATCTTAGCCCCTTTTAAGATTTCGTATACGGGAGCGCATGAGGCACCCTGTACAGCAATTATCCTTGGGACGTGATCTATGAGCCCTTGTTCTCTCAGCTCTTTAAACCCCTTGTAGAGGCCCAATAGCAATGTGCCACTAGCTACTGGGACAAAAGCAACATCTACCACATCACCTTGCATCTGCTCATATAGCTCATAGGCTATAGTCTTAGTCCCCTCTATGAAGTAGGGATTCCATAGATGTCCTACATAAGCTATATACTCTCTCTCAGCATGCATAGCCTTTATCGCTGCCTCTTCCCTGTCCCTGCACGTGACCAAGTAGGCACCGGATAGCCTTATGAGGGCGATCTTTCCCTCAGGGGCATCCTGAGGAACATATATGTATGCCTTCATACCATGAGCTCTAGCGTAGAAGGCGGCTGAGAGGCCAGCATTCCCAGAGGAGTCTTCGGCAATAGTGTTGATATTCAGCTCTAGACAACGAGCTATTGTGACAGCTGTTCCTCGATCCTTGAAGGAGCCAGTTGGATTAAGATACTCAAGCTTGAAGACCACCTCTACATCGTATACTTTTCTTCTGATGATGGGAGTATACCCTTCTCCAAGGCTTGCAATAGCGTCTGTAGGCAGTACTAATTTATAGCGCCATATATCCCATCTTGGCCTGAGGACACTTAGGTCGATCTGCAGCTCAGGCAATTTCACCTCCAAGGGGCTACCACAAGTACATCTCCAAATCCACTTTGAAGGGACTATCTCCTTACCACATGCTGTGCACCTTAGAGTATGCTCCATGACTCATACCTCCGCCTAGTCCTTGAGCATAAGGTCATACCTCTCTACTACTATGCCATACTTCCTCAACTTATAGGCTTGCTCTCTTACCTGCTTATCTGACAGAAGAGGGATGTGTTCATAGTGGCTGGAGAGCATCATGATCTCCTTAAGCTCCTCGGGGTCTATTCTTCTCTTGGCTGTGTAGACTGTAACCTTAACCCTATCCTTATAGCTAAAGACAGTAACTAGATGGGCTGGCGTTCCATAACGTGACATAATGGCTAGTGTCTTGAGGTCGGCAATGGAAGGCGCCGTCCTTGGTATGGGATGGGTGTGCACTACAGCGATTGCTCTACCATGGACTCTGTTGTAGACGGGAATGACAGCCAGTTCTTGAGTATTATATAAATGACTCGATATGTATCCATCTTCAAAGAGCACTAGAGCATACTCCTTATCCTTAGGATATCTGGCTATGGTCTGAACTAGCCTATACAGCCTATCATCCATATGCTCAACTCCTTAGTCTGGCGTCGTTATTTGAGCTCTTCCTCGGTTCTCCTTCTCTTTACAGCTCGGTCAAATATTATCCAGTTCTTGTACCATTCCTCATTCTCCTTCTTTAGAAGCTCAAGTATCATCTTAGTAAGCTCTTTTGCTGTAACCTCGCTAACTCCTTTCTCTAAGAGCCTTCCCTCAATTATCTTAGCTATTTTCCTTGCTGCTTCTGGAGTAGCTCCTGCCTTAAGACAGCTAACGACTATCTTCTCAGGAATAAATTCTTCTTTACGTCCATCTCTTTTGACTACGGTTATCAAATCTATCACCTATTCAATACTTTTCAGCATCATTTAGATATATCTATCGCTACTTATGAGCATGCTGAAATCTTCATAATAGCTCATGAAAGCCGTCATATATGAGCGCGATATTTCAAGGTAATTAGGCACCTAATGGAGTTGTAGTAAAGCTAAAAAACAAGCAGTGCCTAGTAGACATAGCAGTGATGATCTACCCGCCCTGAAGCGTGATGAGCACACCCTCGCTGAGCAAGGGCGATGACCTATGGCCTCCCTGCCTGATGGGTGATGATTGGAGGCCTCGTGGGAGCCTTGTGCTTATGTAATTCCTCTTAGCAATACTTGACCTCTTGGAACTTAGCTCTAAAAGCTAGCACGTCCTTTCTAACCTTGACTGGATCTTCCTGGTCTATTATCACCCTTCTAATCAGCGATGCCAACTCCTTCATGTGATGAACCTTCATACCCAATCTAGTTATCTCCTGAGTTCCTAGTCTTCCTCCATTATCAACTATTATATAGGCCTGCTCAAGCATCTTGGTCAGGGCATGATATTTTCTTCCCGTAAGCCTCTCAACTTCATCTATAAACACTAGGAGCTGATGTGAGGAGGTAAAGTCTTTCCTCTTGTACATCATTGGCACACCTTCCTCATCTAGAGCTCTACCCAGAGCTTTAGCATTCATGATTACTTGCTTCGCATATTCCCTACCATACTTTAAATGCTCACAGAGAGCGATGGCTAGTGCAGCTATTCTGTTAAAATGAGGATTATCCACCATTTTGAGCTTGAGGTTTTTAGACAGTATCTCGGCTAAGAGGTCATTGTTAGTGACTATGATGCCTCCTTGGGGGCCAAAGAAGGTCTTATGGGTACTTCCAAACAACACGTCAACCCCTTCGCCTAGAGGGTCAGGCTGGAAAGCTCCTCCAGCTATTAGGCCTAGTACATGTGAGGCATCATATACTATTAGCGCCCCCACCTCATCACACGACCTCTTAATTCTCCTTATATCATAGGGGAAAAGTATTGTCGATGCTCCCAGAATGACTAGTCTCGGCTTTTCACTGGCTATAAGCTCCTCAAGTTCCTCATACTCTATGCATCCCTCCTCGTGATTAAAAGGTATAGGAGCCATTCGTAAATTGAAGTATTGAGGTAAGGACTGAGGCATATATCCTGGATATCCTCCTTTTCTCTCATCTATAGCCAGAATAAGGTCTCCTGGTCTGCAGAGGGATGCTAGCACTATTATTGCTGCATGATGGCCTGAAAGAGGCTCTGGAAAGGCGAACTTAGCATTGAAAACCTTGCAGGCTAGTTCTCTGCACATTTCAACTATCTGGTCGATGTATCTAGTCCCCCTGTAGAAGTTCTCAGCCTGTATGGGGAAGTCAAAACACTCCTCTCTTCTAAGGGAATATCTATGGCCAAGATCTGATAGAAAGACTTGGCGAACAGCTTCACTGCTGATGTTCTCTGAGGGTATTAAGTTAATACACTGCTTAAGCCTCCACTCATCGTGAGCTCTTATCAATTGAATAAGTTCATCCTTAGGTTCATTCATCAGTGATTAGTAGAGAGCACTATAGGCATATTAGCTTTTAGATGCACAAGGATCAGCCCAGGAGGATTCTTCATCTGCTGGAGACCCAGCATCGAGGTCGGGACGCTCATCACTTCAATATAATTTCTCAAGTCTTAGTTTTATGAGGCTTTCTTCCCATTGAGCCATCATGAAGCCTTATCTTCAAGATAAGCGATAAAAGCTTGTTCCAATACGTTAGGCAAAAGATGAAGAGGAAGACCTCACAGAGATACTAAGTGATACTGAGGGGGATGGCTTATATTCTCAGGGCTTAGGCCTTCTCCTAGCTCCCAGCAGTTCTTCGACTATGTCAATGCATTCCTCTATCGTGGTTCTGACTCCTTCGTAGTCTCCTTCGTCAAGAAGAGATAGAGCATCTGATAATAGGTCTAACAGCTCCTTAAGTCTCTCCTCGCTCATAGCGAGATAGATGTATGGGGAATCTCATTAGCTTTTTCCTTATAGTAGAGATTTAAACACTAAGGTCTTCGCATAGTCCCTGATCAGGATAGCGGTCCTGGCAGGCATGCATGACGTCTCAGGATCATTCTAACAGAGAAACAAAGACGTATAAGCCTAACTTATATAGAGCTTATTCACGAGGTCGCAACATGAGCGGAAAAGTTCTGGTGACTGGGGGATGTGGCTTCATAGGCAGCTGGACTGTCGATCTCTTGATTGAAAAAGGTTATGATGTAGTAGTTCTTGACAACCTGGAGTGGCAAGTGCACAGAGGAAGAATGCCTGAATGGATCAATCCTAAGGCGTGTTATGTTTTTGGAGATCTGAGGGACTATAGGCTTCTGAGAGAGATAATAAGCGATGTGGATTACGTGATACATCTCGCTGCCTTAGTAGGCATAGGTCAGAGCATGTATGAGGTCGAGAGGTATACAGATGTCAATGTCAGAGGAACAGCTGCACTATTAGAATCTATCATAAATAGTAACAGCGATGTGAAGAAGGTTGTCGTGGCCTCTTCAATGAATGTTTATGGAGAGGGCAAATATTACTGCGAGACATGTGGTGAGTATAAGGTTGTTCAGTCTAGAAGCCTTGAACAGTTGAGGAAGCGAATATGGAATCCTCTATGTCCTGATTGTGGTCAAGAACTTAAGCCTGTTCCAACTGATGAGAACAAGAGCCTCAACCCCCTTAGCATATATGCTTGGACAAAGCTTGCTCAAGAGCAGCTCTCCATGATCATAGGTAGGGCTTATGGCATACCAGTTGTAGTTCTTAGATATTTTAATGTGTATGGACCGCGGCAATCTCTTTCGAACCCCTATGCGGGAGTGTGTGCAATATTCATATGTAGGCTTCTCAACGGAAAACCTCCATACATATTTGAGGATGGCGGCCAACTGAGGGATTTCGTATACGTCAAGGATGTAGCTGAAGCAAACATATTAGCCTTAGAGAGAAGAGCTTGTGACTACCAAGTGATAAACATAGGAACGAGCAAGCCTATATCCATATTGAGATTAGCTAAGGAGATAACGGCGATACTCAAGGTTGACATAGAGCCTCATGTTACCTACAAATACAGAAAAGGAGACATAAGGCACTGCTTCGCTGATATAAGTAAGGCGGAGAAGCTTCTTGATTGGAGGCCAAGAACAGCCATTAGAGAAGGTCTGAGAAGGCTCATAGAGTGGGCTTTGAAGGGCAAGTGGGAACTTATGGATAGGTTTGATAAAGTCTACGAGGAGATGGAGAGGAAGGGCATTCTAATCTAGCTAATGGAAGCGATTTCAGTGAGAATGGTCTTAGTGAGATGCTGTTAGATGGCTCTTGATCCATGAGATCGTCAACATCAGTCCCTCTCTAAGCTCAGTTCTTGGCTTCCATCCCAGCATGTTGACGATCTTGCTTATGTCGGGACATCTTCTCTTGGGATCGTCTGGACGTTGAGGCTTAAACACTATCTCCGAAGAACTCTTTGTAAGCTCCTTTATTATCCTAGCCAGCTCTAGAATACTTATCTCCCTGTTATTGCCTATGTTGAAGACCTCTCCTCTAGCCCTATTATCAGTCATCACAAGGATGTGGGCTTCAATGGTATCGACTATGTAGGTAAAGCTCCTCGTCTGAGAGCCATCTCCATGTACGGTTATGGGCTGGCCCATGAGAGCTTGATATATGAACCTTGGAATAACCCTTGCATAGGCACCATCCCATCTTAATCTAGGGCCATAGCTGTTGAAGATTCTGGTTATCCTTACGTCAAGGGAGTACTCCCTATGATAAGCCATGCACATAGCCTCTGAGAGACGTTTGCTTTCATCATAGCATGATCTGGGACCTATGGGGTTGACTCTTCCCCAATACTTCTCAGGGGTTGGAATGTATTCATCCTCAGGATCACCATAGACCTCACTAGTACTGGTAAAGAGGAAGATGGCATCATGTTTTCTCGCTATCTCCAACATATTATAGGTCCCCAAGGTGTTGGCTAGTATGGTCTCAACAGGATGCATCATGTAGTCTTCCGGGCTTGCTCTAGCAGCCATATGTATTACTACATCAGGCCTAAATTCAACTTCCTTAACTTTCTCAACAGGCTTGTTGATAAGCTTAAATCTGCCAGTTTTCATGAGATGGTCTATATAGTCTATTTTGCCAGTGGATAGATTGTCTATACACAAGATGTTGGAGCCCCATCTTATCAGCAGATCACACATCCAGCTGCCTATGAAGCCACATCCCCCAGTTATCAAGATGTTCATCTCCTCAAATACATCTCTCACCTTCTCCAATCTTCTGTCTAGCTCATTAAGGCCTACCTCTACCTCATGCTCAAGTACCATATGACTTGACCTCCACTAGTCCTACTCTGGCCCTAATATTGACTAAGAGGTTAAGCTTAATAACCTCCTATTACTTCTGGTAATATGACTATGTTGAGAAAAATTCGCGTAAGAGCATATTGCAGCACAGCCAACCTAGGACCAGGCTTTGATGTATTAGCTCTAGCCCTTGATGCATTCTATGATGAAGTTGAGATTGAGGTACTCAAGAAAGGTCTTCTTGAAGTGGATTTTGTAAATGTGGATAACATTCCAAGTGATCCAAGACAAAACACTGCGGGCTTAGCGGCCTTGAGCTTCATGAAGAGATTAGGGATCAAGGCTGGGGTCAGGATAAGAGTTTATAAAGGAGTGCCCATAGGCATGGGACTTGGCAGTAGTGGTGCTACAGCCGCTGCCACAGTGGTAGCTCTCGCAAAGCTCTTTGGAGTGAAACTAGACCATAATGAGTTAATCGAAATAGCTGCTCAAGGCGAGATAGCCTCAGCTGGTGCACCTCATGCAGATAACGTCTCGGCCTCTGTGCTGGGAGGTTTTGTGCTCATAAGAAGCTATGAGCCACTAGATGTCATCCCACTGAGAGGTTCAAGCAGAGCTATTATAGTATTGGCCATGCCTCAAATCAAAGTACCAGCCAAGAAGACAGAGCTTGCAAGAAAAGTCCTTCCAAAGCACATCCCTCTCAAGCACATGGTTCATAATGTGGGCCATGCTGCGACAATAGTGGCTGGAATACTTCTGGATAGGCCAGATCTCATTGGAAGGGGTATGCATGATGTTGTTGTAGAGCCGGCCAGGGCTAAGCTGATACCAGCTTATCATAGGGTTAAAGAGTATGCCTTAAGGGCTGGAGCCTATGGTGTTGCCGTAAGCGGAGCTGGGCCAAGCATGATTGCTATAACAGATACTCGTGAAAAAGCAAGAGAAATAGCTAAAGCCATGGAGAGGGCCTATAGAGAGGAGGGCATTGATGTGAGGCTTCTCATAACAAGACCAGGCCCTCCTGCGCAGGTGATCATGAAGTCTTCCTGAGGGCATTGTCCAAATCTTCCTTTATCTCCTCTACATCTTCAAGTCCTACGTATAGTCTCACCAGCTCATCAGTTATGCCCAGCCTCATTCTCTCCTCAGGGGATAGGTCTTTATGACTTGAAGTGGCTGGATGGATTATGAGGCTTTCGCATCCTCCTAGACTGGGAGATGGCCTTATGACCTTGAGCTTTGTCATGAAGGAGAATACTCTTTCTTGGCCTCTAACCTTGAGTTCAAAGCTAACCACTCCTCCAAACCCCTTCAAGAGCTTAATCGCCACATCGTGAGTTGGATGATCAGGAAGGGCTGGATAATATACCTTTCCAACCTTAGGATGTTCATAGAGGAACTCTGCTATGGCGCGAGCACTTTCATTTATATGCTTCATACGAACATGAAGAGTCTTCAAGCCCCTGGCTGTTAAGTAAGCGCTGAAGGGGTCACATATTGTGCCCAATAGCCTTCTCCACTCCCAGATCTCATCAGTCATCCTATATTCACCAATTATAGCTCCTGCTACGACATCATTATGGCCAGCCAGGTACTTTGTGCAGCTGTGAACTACTAAGTCAGCACCATGGTTTATAGGCATGAAGTTGCAGGGAGTGGTGAAGGTATTATCAACTATAACGATTGCTTCAACTTCATGAGCAGCTTTAATCACCTCAGGTATATCCAGAACCCTTAGAAGGGGGTTGCTCATGGTCTCGAGGAACACTAAATCACATCCTCTGCCTATCTCATCAATGAGCTCTTCACTTGTAGGATAGACGAAATTGACTTTAGCGTCCATCATCGATGATAACATGCTTATGAGCTTTACCGTAGCACCATACAGCTCAAGAGGAGCTACTATCCTCAGTCCTCGCCGCATAAAGCTCATTAGGCAGGTCATTATAGCCGACATGCCTGATGATGTGAGAAGAGCGTCCTCACCTCCTTCGATTGAAGCTAGCTTCAGCTCACAGGCTCTGACTGTGGGGTTATCTTCTCTACCATACTTGAAGTACTTATCCTTCCTTACCTCAATCTGGCTCTTGTCAGGTGGATATCTGTATATAGCGGAAGTGAATATTGGGGTTATGTAATTTCCGATCTGGGGAACTCTAAGCTCTCCGCTATGTATGGCCTTTGTCGCTAGTTTCCTAAAAATCCCAGCCTCAAACATTATGCCACCTCGCGGATATAGTTTTAGAAGACACCTTGAAAAGGTTGTCTGCTGCCTTAATATACTAAAATTTAAGGCTACACACTAAGATATTCACATATGTTAATAGCCGCAAGCTCACCTTCATACATAGCCTTGCTTATTCTCCTCACACCTCCAGTTATGTCACCAGCAGCGAATAAACCCTTCACGGAGGTCATCATCATATTATCGACCTCTATGTATGTGTCCTTGACCTTGACTTTAAGTCTCTTAAGTGATTCAAGAAGATTAATACACGGCGTGAAGCCTATGCAGACTATAGCAACGTCTGCTGATATGTAGAGCTCCTCCTTGCCATCTCTTCGTCTAATAACGACTCCTTCCATCTTATTGTGGCCTACAAATTTTGTTACCACATAAGGCAGAATAAGTTCGACCTTCCTTTTCAAGAGCTCCTTATACTTCATCTTACCTGCTCGTAGCTCAGTTCTTCTATGGACTAAGTACACCTTGTCTGCTTCTTTCGAGAGCATTAGAGCTAGGTCTACAGCGCTATTGCCTCCTCCTACAACAACTACTTTAAGGCCTCTAACCTTGAAGGGAGCTATGAAGCCGTGGTATACCCCCTTTAGGTCTTCACCTGGAACTCCAAGCCTCTTAGGAGCATAGCTACAGCCTATGGCTATGAGCACAGTCCTTGAGTGGTATGTATTTCCCTTAATGGTTTTTACCTCAAAGGACGATCCATGTTTCTCAACTGAGACTACTTCTTCTTTCTCCCTGAGTGTGATGTTGTTGTGCTCCTCTACCTCCTTTCTGAGGAGCTCCCCCAGCTTTATAGCAGGGCGGCCTGGCATAAGCGGGCTTTCAAGAGGTTTCCACGGATATAGCCAGTAAGGAGTACCTCCACAGTACATTCTATCAAGGACAAGAACTTTTAGATCATGAAGAGCGCATAGAGTAGCAGCGCTTAGGCCAGCAGGCCCTCCACCAACTATAACTGTGTCATATTCACTCTTACTCAATAAGAAGCCCCTCTCATAATGTGTAAAAGCCGCCCTTGATATATGTTTCGCTTGATTACCATTGGGCTTAGAGAATATGCACGACGGCCAGAAGGTCAGAAGGAGGTGTCCAATCATCTGTCATTCCGGAAACCTTTACATCATCCCACCATGTAGATTGCTTTACTGTACTCTTAAGCCTTTCTACATCTATGTCAAGGGTATGATGAAAATTGTTGATAAGGCCGGGAGGACTCTGGCCTATTCATCCTCCCCCATGAGGGGGTGTCTTAGGCCATACCTCCGTAGTATAGGCTATGGGGCTAGGACTTAAAGTTTACTATCCGCTTTCTCAAACGCTTTCTTCAATACTCACCTATGATCCTAGATAACAAAGGGGATTGACTTGGAACAGCTAGAGATCAAACCCATGGAGGAGCGTTCTCTGATAGAGGAGATCTCGAGACTAGCTGAAGACGTTAGAGCATTGAGAAGAGAGCTGGACGAGGCCTTGAAGCTTCTTGAGAGGAGATTCAGTAGGTCACATCCCATAGTGGCTAAAGCTCTTAGGACTTTGCTTGAAGAGGTAAAACTTCCCAAGGTTCCTGAGGAGGAATCTATTTTCAAGCTCAGGGAGAGCCTCAGCCGATATCGAGAGGAACTAAGGAGATGTCTTGAGAGAATTACAAGGAAAGCCGAGGAACTGGATAAGCTTGCTATGACCTTGAATTTCCTAGAGAGGGAGAGTCCTTCACTTAAGCTATGGGCTGATGCGATCATGAAGCTGGATAGAGGACTCTATGAGAGGACTCAGAACTTCTTCAAGAGGTTGGATGGCCTGAGACAGCTTAATAGCTATGATGCTGTACAGAAGGAAGCCTCAAGCCTCAGTGCAGAGCTGAGAATACTCACAATGGCGTGCAAGGAGGTTCTTTACAAAAGATTATACGAGATAAGTAAGATGGCTAGCCTAGCCCTGAAGCTGTACTGCCAAGCGAAGAGTGTTGCCCCACTTGAGGTAAGAGGAGACATGGATAAAATAGCTAGTGAGGTCAGGCAGATACTGGACAAGATAAATGAGGCGAAAAACAACGCTCCTCACATCAGGCTCGACTTAGAAGCTATGAAGAGTTTATTGAGCAAGGCTATAGCTCTTTTCAAGGAGGTTCTAAGCGAAGGTATAGGAGATATGGAGAGTGAGATACTTAAAGCACTGGATAGGTGTGCAGCCAGGTCAAAGCCCGTCAAGCTACACATACTGGTAGCTCAATTATGTGCCATGACTAATAGGGCGCCGCAGGAAGTCTTGGACACCATGCTGAAGCTTAGTAAAAAGAACTTAGTGGACATCAAGATCAAAATATCCTAGCCACATAGCTGTCAGCTGAGCTCTTGAGTAAGCCTTAATACACTCTCTTCACTAGACGAGATAGGAGCTTCGTCATGAGGAGGAGGGTACGACGTGTATATATAGGAAGACACCTCATGGTTAAGGGAGAGTATGTAGATGCTATTCTAAAAGGCGAGAAGCGAGCTACCATAAGATTAGGCATTGTTATCCCAAAGTTTAGAGAGATAATACTTCATGGAGGAGGAAAAGTAATAGGCAAGGCTGTGATAGAGGAGGTCAAGCATAAAAGAGTGAAAGACCTCACGGATAATGATGCTATAGCTGATGGATTTTCAAGTAGACATGAGCTCATGAGGGAGTTAATACGATGCTATCCTGGGATAAGAAAAAGTGATTATGTTACAATCATAAGATTCAAACTAGTCGAGAAGGCCACTGAAGGAAGGGAGGATACCATGTACATGGGGTTCAGCCCAGTAGACATAGCGAGGATTGCAATGCGCTACTCATTGCCCATAGGCGAAGGAGAGAGGCAAATTCTGGAGTTAGTGTCAAGGACAGGAAGCATAAGAAGAGCCGCCCAAGAGCTTGGAGGTCTTGAGAAGAGGCGCATGATAAGAAGAGTTCTCAGAAAGGTTGTTAAACTTCTTGCAGAGAGGGGTATCATCAGGGCACCACTTGAAGGGAGGAATGAGGAAGCCTCAGGCCCCCTCATGAATAGGTGATATTTCAGCTTAAGACTCTGACCAATACCTTCCTGGCAACTCCTACGCCCAAGATAATCTTCCATCCTCTAATGTGTCGTCTATCACTTGCACTCACGTCACTTTTATTGCGGAGCAACTCTACGACCACAGGACCAGGTCTTGATGCATTCACAACTCTTACAAGAGCACCAGCTGAGAGACCCATCTCAGCAAGCCTACGCACAAGTCCTCTTCCCCCGCTTACACCTACTATCTCAACTAAGGCTCCCTCTGGGGCTAGAGCAAGTGGTACTATAAGCTGCTTGCCTTCGCCAGCCTTCATTACTATCGCCTCCCTCATGTCTCTGCCTCCTCTTAGGCTAACCTAACTAGTTTAGGCTAGCCTAAATTTACAATAGGAGGTTTATAAGGATAATTATGTGCTATGGCTCAAAATCTTCCTCAGCGTGACGAAGGCCTACCTAGCGTTCGATAGTTCTGAGGAAGTACATAAGGACTCACTATAAGTGGACGAGGCGTATAGAGCATAAGAGCTATTTTCTTCCTAGCACTATTAAGACAGCGCCAGAGAGTGCCTCTGCTTATCCCCATCCTTAAGGCTGCTTTATCTTGGGTAAGCCCTTCATGGTACACAAGACGAAAGGCCTCATATTCATCCATGTAAAGTATGACAGGCTCTGGATCTCCCATCCTGTTGCCATTAGCATCAAAAGGTATGAACTGGATGAACCTGGGCTCTATGCTTATAAACCTGGGCTTGGAGGGTCTTCCAACTCTTCCCCAACGATGTCGCCATATCCAGCCATGCACAAGAACCACCTCTCTACTATTAATGTCTCAGAGTATTTAAAAGATGTGGAATTTATTCTCCACTAGACTTCTCAGCCCATGGAGGTCCTCCTCCACCTCTCCCTCTGCCTCTTCCCCAGCCTCTTCTTCCACGCCCCCTATCCACTCTATGTATCATATGGTGTGGAGCTCCGCATCTAGGACATTGAAGAGGTTTAGGCATGCCATAGGGCACCTCTATGATATTGCCACATGCCATGCATTGAAAGCGTTTCATTGGAGGCTTTACCTCACTAGTCATTGAATACCCCCTCCACAAGCCTGGCTAAAGAGTTTATGACTCTATAGAAAGGTCTCTTCTCATCCATGAGCTTGTTTAGATCTCCAGAGCTGTAAGCTGTGTGTACCACCTCATCATAGGGAACCATAGTCAAGGTGTACACGAAAGGTAACCCCTTAGCAATTTCCCATACCTCCCTTATAAAGCTCTCCCAACCATCAAACTCTCCAACCTTATTGACTACGATAATACATTGCCTCTTAAACCTCTTATTTAGGTCTAGTACAAGTTTCAGATCATGAATTCCCATGGGAGTAGGCTCGGTGATTACAAGAACTATATTACTGATATTAAGAACCTCCGATATTATAGAACCTGCTCCCGGAGGACAGTCCACTAGAAGTATTTTGTTCTTGACATTATCTTTAACATAATCTATTAGAAGATGGGCTACTAAAGGACTTCTCTCATCTCCAGGAACTATTTCGCCTCCTATAACAACAAGATCCTTAAGCTTGCCCCTCCATATATATCCCATGATTCGGTAGTCCTCCTTAACGGCATCATGGGGGCATACTATTTTGCATATGGTACATCCATTACATAATTCAGCTATGAGACTAGGCGGTCTTCCTGGAGGGGCTACAAGAGCATTCTCAGGACAATTCCTTACACATATACTGCATCCAGTACACTTCCTAGTATCTATTGAAGGAATAAAAGCTTTTAACTCCTTGACAATCTCCACTTGCTCCATGAAGACCTTAGACGAAGGATTATCAACATCAGCATCGATATACACAACATCATGTTTCATCTTAGCCAAAAGATAGGCTATGCTAAGAGCTATAGTAGTCTTCCCTGTGCCTCCTTTGCCGCCTAGGACTCCTATAACCTGTACATTAGAGTGCACTTTCGATCACCTCCCTGAAGAGCTTGACTAGGGCTCTTGAAGCAGGACTCTCAGGGTATTTGACTATGACTGGCTTGCCCATGACATAGGCTCTATAAACATGTTCATCATATGGTATCATGCCCTCCACTTTAATACCTCTCCTATGAAGTAGGTCAAGAATTCTCTTCATGATTTCCTCCTTGTACTTATTCAAGATGACCAAATAGGGCACCTTGAAGTGTTCCAAGACCTTAATTACTCTTTCGCATCCCTGAAGTGATGCAAGAGAAGGCTCTAGCACTACTATGCCTAGGTCGGCTCCGGATATGGCAGCTATAGTAGGGCAGCCTATGCCAGGGGCTGAATCTATCACTATAACACCATCCTTCTTCGCAAGACCCTCAGCCATTTCCTTAGCCCTATAGACAAGCTTACCAGTATGCCTCATGCCAAGGGCTAAGTTTCCACTTATTAGAGGAAAACCATAATCAGTCTCCATTATCCTAAGCTTACCTGGCTCTACATCCTTTAGGACTATAGCCTCTCTAGGACATACAAGACTACAAGCACCGCATCCTTCACATAGATAATCTATAACCATGGGTTTACCTTCTATGAGCTCAATAGCTTTAAATTGACATGTAGCAATACACGCTAGGCAATCTATACACTTATCCCTATCTATGAAGGCTCTTTTAGCCCCCCTTTCAACATATTCCCTAACAACCCTCCCTCCTAAGACAAGATGAAGATTAGGAGCCTCAAGATCAGCATCAAGAGCTATAACATTAAAACCATTCTCATGTAAATAAATAGAAAAATTTGAAGATATTAGAGTCTTTCCAACCCCTCCTTTGCCGCTTACCACCACTATTTGCTTCAAGCTATGCCTTCACCCCTAGCTTTCTCAAAGCCTCCCTAACCGTAATCTCTGGCTCTACATAGACTACTTCAATGCCTAGGCTTCTAAGAGCTGCTTCAGCTCTAGGTCCTAGTCTTGTTACCACGACCTTGCTAACTCCTTTATTAGCCAAGGTCTGTGCTGCAAGAGGGCCTGCACCATGTCCTACGCTAACGGCTGGATTCTCTATGGCCTCAACTTTAACTATTCTTGAACCTTCTAACTCCACTATGGTGAATGTCTTACATCTTCCAAAGCTTTGTGCTACGAGGTCATCAAGTCCTCCTTGACTAGCAGATGTTATAGCTATCTTCTCTCTTCCCATGGTCATTCCTCTTGCTGTAGTTATTAGTTAAGGTGGCGCCCTACTTTTCCTCCTTTCCTCAATAATGCGCCTCAGCTCCTTTATTGCCTCTTCAACACTTCTAAGCTCCTCTTCTAGCTCTCTCTTATACTGCTCAAGCATGGAAAGTTCTTCCTCAGGGCTTGGTGGTGGAGGTGGTGGCATGTAGTACATTGGTGGTGGATAGTAAGCCGCATAGGCAGGATATGCTTGTTGAGATGGTTGTTGAGTCTGCTGGGCTTGTGGAGCACTTGAGGGAGCCGATACTGGAGGTGGCGGAGGAGGAGGCATGTAGTACATTAGTCTTCTCCACCACCAGTACCACATACTTTTCACCTTTTCACCTAGGCTGGTGGCTTGAAAGCAGTTTCAAAAGCCTTTCTCCAAGCCTCTATAGCTGTTCTGAAGACATCAATGAAGAGCCACCAGTAGTACGTTGCCATGAGCAGACTGAATAGGTCATACATTAGTGGATATGGCATCAGGTACCAGTATGGTGAATATGGCAGAGGAGGAACATAATAATAGATGTATGGATTCATGTTATCACCTCACCATGGCCTTATTGGGTACCATGGCATTATGTACCATGGATATGACCATGTTCCCCATGGCCACCAGTAGTACATTGGGTAGTATCCATAGTAGCCTAGCCATGGATACATCCATGGACCAAAGAGCCACCAGCAAGCTCCTCTTCCGAACAACCACCCTGGTCTAAGCCATGGTGGAAGCCAGCTAAATGGTCCTCTTCCTGGCCATGGGCTGATCCATCCCCATCCTCTCCCGCCTCTCCATCCCCATCCCATTCCGATCACCACTTATGTGCTATAGCACATAAGTCTTAAATCTACCTATATATAAATTTATCTCATATCAAAAAGGACGAGTAAAATAAGAGTTGTTTGCAGGAGGGCTAGGAGTGCAGTGCTTTCTCCGCTCTTTCTATGTACTTAGCCTGCTCTTTTGATGGGAGAGATCTCCACAGTAATAGCTGCTTCCTTATGCTATCGATGAAGTAGTAGTTTGATGAAACCCATATTGACCTAGCGCCAGAGATCCTCCTTAGGTGTAGACTGAAGGCGTAGCGCTTCTCTTCGGGCAGTAGGCTTGCTGAGATCGCCACCTCCTGATTCACCTGCATCTCATAGGGAGCCAAGCCTACTATTAGCAGTAGAGCATTCTTATCATACTGTATGCCCTTCAGCTCCCTGACCATGAAGGTCCTGGTCTCTCTGCCCTCTCCCTCAAAGTACTCCCTTAGGTATTCAATTACTCCTAGGGCCTCTTTTCTCGAGGGAACTCTTAGTGGTAGAGGTATGTCCCACTCATCCCCTCTTGGCTTAGTTGGTGGCTTCCATCTTCTCTCAAGTGAGGGAGTGACCATCTTAGCGGCTATTGAAGCTGGATAGGCTGCTGAGGTTAAGGTTGCAAGTATGATACAGGCTATGGCTACTAGTACGAAGAGGGAGGAGTAGTTGAGGACGAAGTATCCAGGAAGTAGGCCTGTGCTTATGAAGACTAGGTTTGTATAGAAGCCTATGATGTAGCCGACGAGTGCTCCTAGGATAGCGTAGACCAGGGTTTCTGATACGAACATCGAGGCCACTCCTATGGGCGAAAGCCCTAGGCTGCTATAGGTGAAGATCTCCCTAACCCTTTCTTTGACTGCACCAAGCATGGTTACAACTATGTTAGCAATGCCTATAGCTAGGATTACGCTCACTAGGTTCCAGCCTAGGAGAAGGAATACGGTGATCCTGGACAGCTTATGAACAACCCCTTCCCATCCCATGAACACCTCAACGTCGAGGCACATGGCAGCATCCCATGCCATTTTATGAAGAACCTCCTTTGCAAGGTCTCTGTTGGCCTCTATGACTTCAGGCTTTAGTCTTATGGCTACATTAGCTACATATCCTCCCAGGTCCAGCGCTAATCTCCATGGTACTATAAGGACTGAGCTCCAAGAGAGCGTCGTAGGTGCAGGGACCTGTGGGGGAGCGACAAACCTACATAGAGGCTGTACAGTTATGGGATCAACAGGTGTTATGGCTCTATTGTCAAGGTCAACTACACTGCCAAGTATAGAGCCATCAAAGATACCCATGACCTTGAGCTTTATACCTGCCCACTCTATGACATCTCCTATGGTTACATTTAGCTTCTCAGCTACATATTTCTCGAGTATGCATGCATAGTAGTCATCCTCTCTGAATCCCTCACCTATTAGCACGTCCTTGAATATTATCTTGACCTCCTCCGCACGCATTCCAAGAAGAGCTCTTACAGCATAGATATTCTCACCATGTCTAAGTATGGCCTTAGGGCCTTCTGATGGCAGCTCAGTCTCTGGATAGTACCAAACTCTTGGGCATACTATAGCGTAGTCTCCAGCTAAACCTTCAGCGTACTCTATCAAGTGATGGTCAAATATATCATAGGGCACACAGTATTGCCTCTTCAAGAAGACTCCTGCGTATACAGCCTCCTCGGGAGGAGCTGCAGCCTTGGGAACAGCAACTCTCTTGACCGTAGTGTAGTAGGAGGCTGATGTTATCGAAGTGAGGCCTATAGCTATGGCTATGATAGTAGCTAATACAAGGGTTGTTCTAAGCTTCCTCTTCCTCATGTTCTCAACTGCTACCGAGAAGGCTAACATCATTATGCCTACAGTGCCTGTCTCAGGCTTGTGCAGGCCCTTGAGCTTTAGAGCTACCTCCTTCATTATCCTATTGACCTCATCGAACAGTATGGCCAGTGTTATTATGAAGAAGACCTCTAGTAGGATACCCATGAAGCCCATGAAAGCATTGCTTATGATGCTTAGCCCTGGGTGCATGTTGTAGAATATGAATACAAGCACTATGGAGAGTGCTATGGTGACAAGCAGTCTTCTACGTCCTTCACTATGGAACAATAGACGCTCGAAGAAGAAGACAAAGGGTATCATGAGAGCGAAGAATGCTATTGTGGTGTTGGCTGTATCATTGATCAGGCTCATGACTTCCTCATAAGCTCTCACTGACCATGTCCATGCTAGATAGGCCTCTCTATAGGCCTTGTCATATTCCATATTTCTATAGTATTCCTCAGCTAGTTCAAGGTGCCTCTTGGCCTCCTTGAGCACTTCCTCAGCGCTAAGGCTTCTGACAAGCTTTGAAGCTAGTGTATTATACCTATGTCTTGCTACGGTATACATGTCGTACGCATATCGATAGGCAGTGAAGGGTATGCTATAGGACCTTATCTTATAGCCCAGCTCTATTCCACTTCCCTCGGGATATTCATCACTAGCGTTTACTACGAAGGCCACAGTTCTAGGCAGGCCAGGGCCTGCACTCATAACAACGAAGGACCTAGTTCTTGGAAGGAGGAACACCATAGCTACTTCTTCATTTTGACTATACATGGTTCCATACCATATGTATATGCTTCGACTCTCGAAGTCATATGGAGTTATGATGAAGGACTCCAGTAGGAACTCCTCAGCATTCAGTCTAGGGTCTGGGATGTATATTCGTCTCATCAGCTTAGGGTCTATGACGTCGTAGAGCGTTATGGTACATGCAGGCATTACTACAGTAGCAGCTTCAGCTGTCCCTCCTAGAAGCCATAGCTTGAAGTTCACAAACTTTATACCATACTGACCATAGTCAGGAGCGTATATTATCTCTCCTGTATTCTCATCAACAACCCATGCATCTACATACCAGCCAATTCCTCTAGGAACTTCGGCAGGCAGGACAGGTGCCCAACCAGCATCTATGGAAGGTGTTGGACATAGGCCATGCACTATGAAGTCTCCATTCTCATCAGCATAGACGATGATCTGAGAGAATGGATATGTTGATGCAAGCCATACTCTAACAAGAGCTCTTGGGATCTTGGAGAACCAGCCTTTGCTTATGTTGTATGTCCAGACAATACCTTTAAGAGTAACGAAGCCAGCACTCCACACCTGATAGCTGCCCACTTGGAACCACTGGAATCTCCTTGGCTTTATCAAGCTCCAGTCCAGCCCTAGCTTGGGTTCATATATCACACAACACAGCACTGGCAGAGCCTGTATAACTAGCTTCTTTAGATTTTCCATGTTCACATAGGCACGGTCATCAAGAGGAGTATTCCAGTGCACTCTATAGGCATGTGCTGTCCTAAGGGTTATTGAAGGTAGTCCTGCCACAGCCAGAGGCTCGCTATCTATCATGTAGGGTGATGGGCTTCTTCCCCACCAGCCATATTGAGTTATGAAGTCCTTGGTGCCCATTATTATGCTCACGCCGTACAAGGACTTGGCAACTTGCTCAACTGCATAGATCCATCTGCTATAGAGCCTCCTCAGTGGCTCCCATCTAGTGACCACGTATTGGCCTTCCCAATGTATAGCGTAACGATAGAAACAGCCTGCATGGAGTATGTCAAGTTCGTCAGAGTCCGTTGAGAAGTCCAGGTTGATCTGAGTCCAGACCTTATAGTTCTCCTTTTGTATCAAGTCATCGAATAGCACATATTCAACGAATTCCCTAGGACCAGCCAAGGCTTCCCAATGCCCTGAGAAGGCTACAAACATAAGGCTTCTTGGCGGTGGATTCTCAGAGAAGTATCGAGCAAGCTCAAGGAGAACAGCTATACTGGTTGCTTCATCAACTCCTCTCGAGAACGCTAGAACAGGGCTCCAGCTATCATAGTGAGCACTTATAATTATTATTTCATCAGGTGTCTCAGTGCCCTTGATCAGGCCTATGACATTGTAGGCTTCAACCTCTCTATAGAAGACTCTGGAAACTACTCTGACCTCAACCTTACCATGCTCCTTAAGCAGCTTGAGAAGCTGAGCTCCTACGTCTGAGGTTACATATACTCGAGGAGTATATAGCGGAGTTATCAGGATCTTAGCCAGAGAGTCGAGCCTTGTAGCGTGTGGAGTCTCCATGAATATAACTGCTTTGGCTCCAAGCTTGAAGGCATTAAGCCACTTTCTTCCACAATCATACCTAAGCATCACTATAGCTCCTTCAATACGTTTGCCATTGAAATCCTCTAGGTCTCCATCATCAGCGTAAACCAATGTTCCTCTAAGCCCTTCTGGTGGTGTTGGAGAAGTCTGTATTGAATTAGGCCACATTGAATAGGCCTTTAACCTCATTCTCACAGGGCTTATTACTTCTATGTAACACTCCTCTTCGACAGGAGCTACCACCTTATACTTCTGGAAGTACCCATCTAGTCTCTCAAGCAGTCTCTCGGATTTGAAGCCGAATTCCTTAGGCGTTATTAATCCATATTCCTCAAACTTCTCAGCGATGTATTCGGCAACCTCCCTAAGGCCAGGCTGACCTGGTATTCTACTGCCAGCCTTCTCTATTACGGAGAGGTGCTCAGCCACTCTATCATAGTCTATACTCTTCACGACCTTCTCATATATTGACCTTATCTCCTCCTCGGGTACTTGACCATAGTTCCCCCTGATGCTAACCGATGTCACCAAGGATGTCATTGCAATAGATGAAATGAGCATTATAGCCAATAGTAGGATGAGCATACGGTCTTTGACTCTAAGACTCTTAACGTCAAGCATCCTAAGAACCTCCTAGGATAATAAAAGATTAAAAGAATTTAAAAAGGTTGTTTTGTCTAGACTAGCCTAGCCCAGAACATTGGCCAAGCTCTTAGGCAGAACTGTAACACTGCTGTTATGAAGAAGTTGAATCCATAGCCCATTGCGAAGCCTATAGCAGCAGGTACAGCTCTCTCCTCATATAGCTTGGCGCCGCCTACTCTGAACACTATCACCTTGATTATTAGAGCTATTAGGCAGTTTAGCCACATCCACTCCATGACGAACAGTGTCATCATCATGGCTACTGGGTTCCAGAAGAACCATGGGAACCTCATTCTCAGTAGGTATACTATTATGACAAACACTATACCAGTCCACGTTAGGTGTATGTACTCAGGTATGGTGAACTCAGGTGTTGTGAGTGTGTAGTTCTGAGCCCAGCCTAGAGCCCATTCGTGATAAGGCACTGGGCCTAGCTTGCTTAGACCTCCAAGGTGATGTATCCACCATAGGCCAAATACATGAGTCCATATTCCAGCTACGATGGCAGTTATTATCATTGCCCAAAATACATCAGCAGCTCTCACCTTGTTGACCTCAGCAACCTTGTACATGTAGATGGTGGTCCTTATGTTGAAGGGTGATAGCCTTGGGCCTGCGTTTCCTAGAGCGCATACTAGGAATATCGACTTTATCATGGTTGGATCAGTTGTTGGTATGGCTGGAGCTCCTAGCATTGCATAGACATATGGTGTGCCAAATAGCTGGTATACTGTGTAGTGCCTCCATAGCTCTGCTGAACCTCTTATGTTGGCTATCTGGAATAGCCAGTATGTTAGCAGGACGAATATAGCAACGTGCACAGGGACTCCAGAGCCTACCCACATTGCTAGCCAGAGTAGGCAGAGTATTATAGTACCCCATGCTACAAGCCTATACGATACGCCCTGCTCCTTGATGTCCTCCTTGCCAAAGGCACACTTGAAGATGGTTGCGAGGTGCTTGTAGGTGGTTATCAGAACCCATACGCCTATTCCCAGAGTTATACCGCTTGTAGCCCAGTACCAGTACTTGAAGGGACCGTTTCTTCCATAGTAGCCAGCCATGATGCCCATGTACATACTCTCTACGCCAGGCCTGTACTCCAGTATGCCTAGCTTGACTCCTACGACTGGGTATAGGAAGGCGAATATGAACCAGGTCAGCACAGTAGTGGCGAGTATATCAAGTGGACATAGGAAGAATATTGGTATCTCTGGTATCATCAGATAAGCAAATGCGAAGCCTCCTGGGAATAGAGTAGTTGTGTATGGTGATAGGTCTACAGGCTGTGTGCTCCACTCAGTGCTTGGTGGAATGGCTGGTATGAAGTATCTGAATACGTCTGGCAGGGTTCCTAGGAAGCCTAATATGAAGAACACCCAGAACAGCTTATTCCTTGGTATCCTAAGGTCAAACAGCTTCGTCCTGTTCTTCTCAGGGTCTATTTCACTAGCCCACTGAATTAGATAAGCAGTTGGTAGTACAGCTGGGAATGGAAGCCTCTCAACTTCAATGAAGGGCTTTCTAAGCATGAAGCCCCAGAAGTAGCCAGTTATGGTCCATAGTAGGAAGAACAGTATCCAGTAGACCAAGGATGGACCCCAAGCTCCCCATGGAACTTCGCCTATGCCTACGTTCTCCCTAGCCCAGGCCAAGCCGTACCAAGCAGCATCTACGATGTTCTTGTCCTTAGGTATCCAGAACTCGGGAATTATATCCCACCAAGCCTTATAGGGATCGTTCTCGGCAGCGTATAATGGCATGAAGAAGTGATAAGTGGGAACACAAGATATGCCCCATAGTAGCTGACCATACTGGATGTAAGTGACACCAGCGCACATTAAGCATGTTGTAGTTAGTACGGTTAGCTCAGCTGCGGTAAGCCTCCACTTGGGATTCACCCATCCTAAGAGCTCAGATACTATGATCACTAGGATTATTGGCGGTGGTAATACTCCTGGGAAAGCCCACCATTCAGTTAGCGTCTGGATCCAGAAGTTGCCAACGAACGATGCCAATATTACTACTATCATCCAGAAGAGCACTCTGGGAGTCAATCCTCTCTGTAGCTCCTCCTTAGGAGCCTCGCTCATAAATATCACCAGATATGGTCGTTAAAAATTTATATTTGAACTCTAAATTTAAGCACTCTCCTTACTACTGTTTTTAAGTTTAAACGAGTTTAGAGTTTCGATGTTTAAGTTCTAAAGGCTAAAAAGTCCTTTCCAGCAATAATTTCGTATCGGTGTGATAGGACATGGAATCAAGAGAAGGTGTTGTACTGAAGCCTGGCCTTACATGGAGATCAATCATGGCCATCATGTATGCCTCTTTAGTCTTCCTGCCAGTGGCCATATATATGCAATTAGTAGCAGGCACTACAGTACTCGTTGCAGCCGCCTACATAACAGCAATACTATTCAGTGAGTTCTCTAGAGTATTAGGTGCGCCTCTCACGAAACAGGAGCTCTTCATAGTCTATGAAATGACCTTGATAGCTGCAAGCGCTGCAGTGTTTACAGGCATGTTGTTCAAAGGCTATCTCGCTACTTCCCCCATGTCTTGGTCATTCGTAGTGCAAGGAAGACCACTTCCAGAAATAGTGCCCTCATGGTGGGCTCCAACACATGGCTCGCCTGTGTACAAGTTAAGGACGTTAATGCATCCTGACTGGGCGCTGCCCATCCTATTAGCTTGTCTTCAATATGGTGCCTTTTATCTACTTGAGGAGATAGCTCTATCAATGTTCCTGGCCTATCTATTCATTGAGGTTGAGAAGCTTCCATTCCCCTTTGCATCCATAGATGCATCCATGGTAACGGCTCTTAGTGAAAGAAGACCTGGAATGCTAAGAGTATTCGCTATAAGTGCCATTCCAGGATTGATAATAGGTGGCCTCGTATTCCTACCTAACATAATGGGCACACCGCTAGTTCCACTTCCTTGGTTTGATGCGACATTCTTCACGGAGAAGTACATGCCTGGAGCTATGATAGGATTTGGCACAGACCCTTCATTAATAGTTACAGGATTTCTAGTGCCGTTTACATCAGCCTTCTACATGCTCATAGGCAGCTTGGCAGTATGGGTTTTTGGCAACTACTTTACCCTGACTACATTCGCAAGCGCCTTTCCAGAATGGGTTGCAGAATACTCCAAGGGCATGACTATAGCTGCTATCTATCAGAGGTCTCTTCTTCGAGTGTGGATTTGTCCTCAAATAGGCTTTGTCCTAGCTTTAGCAACCCTAGTTGTGCTCAGAACTATAAAGCCCATAATTAGAGCCTTCAAGGCATTCACAAAGATTTCATTAAGAGCTAAAGTAGGAGCAGGATACTTGCCTCTTCCAGTAATAGTGGGCATGTACTTGGCTGGAACTCTGGGCTCTGTCTTCACATTTATGTTGCTAGTCAGAGATTGGCCTTGGGGATACATATGGATACCACTTGCCCTTTCCCTTGGCTTCAGCTTCTTCCAAGGTTTGGCTTGTGTAAGAGCTATAGGAGAGACTGGCTATTCCATCTACTTCCCCTATGTCTGGCATATATCGGTGTACGCTACAGGCTACTCGGGCTTCGCAGCTTGGGAGTTCCCACCAGTGATAGGCGGCTCATATGTCCCACCTGTAGGTGGTGCTCCCTCATGGGTTAATATGATAAAGGCGGCCTATTTGACTGAGACAAGGCCAATGGACTTCTTCAAAGCACTACTCATAACCGTGATAGTGTACCACATATTCAGCTTCATCTACGTTGACTTCTTCTGGAGGATGGCACCCATACCATCAATAATATACCCATTCGTCCAAATACAGTGGCCAGCCATGGTGATAATGGAAGGAGCTTGGATCACGAGGCAAATCGGCGTCAAGGCTCACCTGATAATGCAGTCCTATGCCGCTATGTTGGGTATATGCATAGCAGGAGAGCTGGCCTCTAGGTATTTGGGAGTTCCGTTCTCAGCTGTAGGCTTAGTCACAGGAACAGCGTGGTTGCCTCCCACAATGATACCTGTGTTCATAGGATCCGCCTTAAGCAGATTCGTATTTCGTAGAGTTTTCGGCAGAGAGTTATGGGATGAGTACAGAGCGGTCGTGGTGGCAGGCTTCCTCTGTGGGCAGAGCATAATAGTAGGCATAGGAGTAGCTGCTTCGCTTATAGCTAGAGCGACTTGGGTATGGCCCTATTGATATTAAAAACAGGAATTTTAGGTGTCTGGGGTAAAAGTCTCCATCTCTTAGCCAGACTCCTCCTACTCAAGAGGTAGCTTGATAGGTCTACCTTCAGCTGATGATCTGAGGGCAGCTTCGGCTATCTCTAGGGCCCTGAGACCTTCTACTTCATTTATCTCAGGCCTCTTGTCCTCTATTATGCACTTGATGAAGTATTCTAGCTCCCTCTTGTACATGAGCTTCCAGTCCTCCTCCATCCTCAACTGCTCATAGGGACCATCAGCTATCCTGATCTTCATGACCCCGCTTAAATATCCTTCCACAGCCACAGTGCCTTTCTCGCCAACTACTCCCCATGAGTCCCAGCTATGTGTGCCAGACCAGCTCTGTATGAGAGTTGATATGGTGCCCTCCTTGTGAATACATACTACTGATGCGTTATCCTCAATCGTTATGCCCGACTGTACAGTCATGACCTTAGCGTAGACAGTATCTACATCTCCAGCGAACCATCGAAAAGCATCGAATGCATGAACTGCATTTTCAACTAACATGCCACCACTTATGGTCTTGTCCTTAAGCCATGGAGCTGGGGGTAATGGCCATACACAGACTCTCCATATGTTAACAGGTCTTCCAAGTCTTCCACTATCTATTAGCTCCTTGACGTGCTTGAACATTGAGTGGAATCTGAGGCAGAAGCCCACCATACACTTGACGCCAGCCTTCTTTATAGCGTCCACTACCTCTTTAGCATCCTTTACATTGGTGGTAATGGGCTTCTCCACAAATACATGTTTACCTGCCCTGGCAGCATTTATCACTTGATCCTTATGAGTAAGAGGTGGCGTAGCTATGAGGACAGCGTCTACCTCAGGCATTTCAAGCACTTTATGATAGTCAGTATAGTACTTCTCAACTTTGAACTGCTCAGCAGTTTTTCTTGCCTTCTCCTCAACTACATCACATACAGCTACGACTTCTACGTCAGGGATCTCTGTCAGAGAAGGCAAGTGAACACTTGTCGATATGAAACCACAGCCTATAACAGCCATTTTCACTCTTGCCACGTTACCACCATAAATAACAAGATGAGGTTTCAATTTAACTCTTAGTGAAGTACTCCCAAGGCCTTTTGATGAACTCTCTAATCCTCTCAATAATCTCCTCCGATAATTCCCTTCCTACGTTTTGTGAGACAGGACAGACCTTAAGGCAAGCATTACAGCTTAGACAAAGATCATCTTTTATCAGGGCTTGATCCTTAAGTATTATAGCCTCTCTTGGACAGCGTTCCACACAAAAGCCGCAAGCCACGCATAGTAATGCTCTTACTATGACCTGAATTGTGTTCTGAACTATGGTCTCCACAATATCGATAGGGGATGTGATTTTTATGCTTCTCTCCGCAATCTCAACTCTAGAATTCTGGTAATTCAGAACAACTGAATGATGGCCAACTTCATAGCATGAGGTAAAGGAAACTATAATGTTTGATACTCTCTTCAGATCAAGAGGTTGACTAGGCCTCAGGCTTATGGTCAACGTATCCCGGCTTGAGATGACTTGCTCGATACTCATGTGTATGGGTAAGGCCCTTAGCTTCATTTTCTCAACATTAAACCTCATGTTCTCTAGAAAGCGCCTCATATCCCCCGGCAACCTATGCCATCTCCATAATGAGAACCTCATCCACAGAGGATGAAGCCCATGTCTCTCAGCCCATCGATTAAGAGCCTTCTCCCACATCTCCCAAAGAGCTGGATAGTACATTTTAACCAGCTCTAGCTCGGCTAGTTCACAGGCAGGACATAGCCAACAGCCTACTCTATCAAATCCTTTGAAGTATAGTGGATTAGGCCTTAATCCTTCCTTAATGATATATATCCACACGTCTAGTGAGGTCCATTCATTGATAGGAGCTATGACATGAGAAGTGGGCAATATCTTGCTCCTAGTGAGTATAGGCATCCTTGCTCTAGCTGCAGACTCGTATTTGCGCTGACCTACAATGCTTATGTTGCCTTCAGGAAACTGCCTTTTTAGATACCTGACCATAGGAGCTAATTTGCACACTTTACAGCACCATCTGTAGTCTCTAGCTGGAGGTCCCAGAATCTCCATAGCTCTGAAGAATATATTGCCTGCCTGAGCTCTTGCGATCTCTACGCCAAGGCCATCAGCGACGTGATCTATGCTGGCATAAGTCTCAGGAAGCTCAAGTCCTGTATCGCTGAATAACGCCTTCACATCCCCCAAGAATCTAAGTGCCAGATGCAAAGCTACGAGGCTGTCCTTGCCTCCTGAGAACGATACCACGAAGGGCTTTCTGTATTTGGTAGCTTCTTCAAACACAGCTTCAGCATATGTCATCAGCCTCTTTAGCCTGTTTTCATTGGCTCTGATTACATCATCAATACTCGCTCCTCTGCCATAATATGGCTCCTTGTAAGTCCAGGCCTTTAAAATCCTTATTCTGCCCTTTCTCACAACCTTACCTACTCCTTGATATCTTCCATTCTTTGTCTGCAAGGGTATGAGATGACCTTTAGAAGGTGGCATGTTGGCCTCTACTATGTGACTTTTATGCACTACGTAATCCCTGGCCATTTTGGGAAGGTCGACTATGGCATAGTATCCCTCACGCGCTTCTATGAGCTGAGTAACGCCTTGGTACAAAACCTTGAATCTCCACTTTCTGCTGAGAGGGTCGTAGAATCTATGTCCTATCACCATTCCATCAATGATCACTTCATCAGCAGCATCAACATAAGGTATCTTGTTGAGCAACACTATGTGACCTTTAGGAAGCAACAACGAGGCTGCCTTTTCAGATCCAAGCTCTTGCTTGATAGCCTCCACTGTCATCCTATAGTCAAAGTCAAACATGAGCCTGACATCAGCAGGAGCTGTGGCCCTTACCTCTATTAGATGTGAACCACAAACTTCGCATACGTAGCCATGACTTAGAACAGGGACATTACATTCAGTGCACCACTTGAGGGGAGCCTTTACTAGCCTCTTAGACATTTTATCTACCATGTAGCTATCTGAGATGAATCTATAAACCTAAGTTTAAACCTTCTCATACTAGGAGAGAAAACCAGCATGAAGAACAGAAAGACTCCAATGGAGAATCCATACGAGGACCCTTCCTTACTCGAACGTGTTAAGAAGAGGATAGTTGGCAGAGAGAAAGAAATAAGAATGATAATAGCCGCCTTAGCAGCTGGGAGGAACATTCTACTAGAAGGACCACCAGGAACGACGAAGTCTACTATATTGAGAACTATAGCTGAGGAATCTGGCGTTCCTTTCTTCATGGTTGAGGGGTCAGCTGACCTAACACCTCAGAAGCTCGTAGGAATATTCAATCCAGCCAAGGTGATGAGTGAGGGCTTTAAGCCTGAGTACTTTGAGCCAGGTCCCTTGACCTTAGCTATGGAGCAGGGTGGAATACTGTACATAGAGGAGTTCAATAGAATGCCTGAGGAGGCAGCTAATGCCTTGATAAGGGCCACGGAGGAGCGAGAGCTAGTGATACCGAGATACGGTGTCGTCAAGGCTAGGCCCAGCTTTAGAGTCATATGTGCTATGAATCCCTATGATGAAATAGGCACCACTAGGATAAGCAGAGCCCTTATGGATCGCTTCTGTAGGCTCAAGCTTGACTATCAGAGTAGAGAAGAAGAGATCGAGATAGTGAAGCTTAGGACGGGCTGTAACGATAAGTGGCTGGTAGAGCTTGCCGTGGACGTAGCTAGAGAGACTCGAAGACATCCTTCGGTAAGAATGGGTGCTTCAGTACGAGGAGCGATAGACATGGTTCTTATTGCTGAAGAGATGAAGAAAATGTATGGTGAGCTGGGGCTTGAGGAGTTATTGGATGCGGCCATCTTGGCCATGTCTGGTAAGATATGGCTGAACAATCCTGATGTAAGCGCTGAGGAGGTCATAAGAGAAGTCTTATTCAAAGTCCTGGGCCTAAGAAGAGGCCCTTTTAGCAATCCTCTGAGAGAAAGAGGAAGAGGAACTGGAAGGAGTTCTAAGAGGACAGACGGTAGGTTCGAGGAAAACGAGAAGGAGAGCTATCGAGAGGAGCTTGTCAAGCGAAATCTTGATGTATTAGCTAGGCTAGCAAGGCTGGCGCCAACAAGAGTTTCAATTGAGCTTGCCAAAGACCCTAGGCTAGTGATAAGCATCCTTAGGTATGGTCTCAAGAAGAATCGTCCTGAAGCTCTTGAACTCTATGCTCTAGCCTCAAGCCTATTGAAAGAAGAAGCACGTAGAATAGCAAGACGCTATGCCACCATGCTGGCCATAAGGTTGGCCTCCTCTAGAGTAAGAGGGCTAAGGATAGGAAAGCTCTCATGGGAGAAATTCACTTGGGACTACAGCGACATAGACCTGGATAGAACCTTCGATAAGATAGCTGAGAAAGGAGTTGTAGACCTTGAGGACATAGTAGTCATGTCAAGGAGACGTGTTGAAAGAACCTTTGCCCTTATCGTCGATAGAAGCGCATCCATGGCAGGGTATAAGTTAGCCCTAGCGGCCATAGCTGCTGCCACGCTAGCCTATGCAGCTCGAGGCATAGATTATGCCGTTCTAGCTTTCAATACAGAGATAGTCTTCCTTAAGAGGCTTGGTGATCAAAAATCCGCCGAGGAGGTTGTTGATGACATACTCAGCCTAAGAGCATGCGGCTACACGGATATAGCAAAGGCTCTCTCAGCAGCCTACCATGAGATAATGAGGAGGAAGCCAGAGAAGGCCATAGCTATACTCATTACCGATGGAGAGTGGACTGCTGGTGAAAACCCCCTCTTCAAGGCCCCTCTCTTCAATAGACTATATGTATTAGCTGTGCCAAGCAAGTGGAGGGGCTTTTGTATGGCACTGGCTGAGAGAGGACACGGTAGATGTGTATTCATAAGAGACCTAGGAGAGGTACCAGATGCGATATATAAAATAGTAAGGGAAAGCTAACGCATATAATAAGTAACGAATATACTAAGAGGACATTTATCATAAAAGCCTACATTGGAGGTCCTTTCTTAGCCGGAGTCAACCACTTCATAGCCTGACACCTCCAATAAGTTACTCTCGTAACTATTATTTAAATATTTCTCTCATAATCACACAATGATGAACTATGATTAAATACGTGATAATATCGATTACTATTATGATGCGCCTCATGATTATATAGGCAGTAATTCTGGCTAGGTCTATATGCAGCACACTCGCGAAGAATTCAAAGTAGAATTCTTTAGTATTTATGTTTCTTAAGAAACGCTAAACCAAGATGACTATCGGCTGATTGGTCTTGACAGTGTCTCCTTCCTTTACTAGGATCTCCTTCACTTTACCGTCTCTAGGGCTCCTGACCTCAACATAAGTCTTCATGGACTCTAATACGGCTACGACTGTTCCTTTTCTGATAACATCTCCTACCTTGACCTTAATGGACATTATTCTCCCAGACAGAGGAGCTCTTACAGCATTGCCTGTGGATATGCTGATAGAGGGAGTGGGTGTGGAGACTAGGGCTTCAGATACCTCACTAAGTGAGCTCTCGAGAACTCTCTTCATCTGCTCTATGTATCCCTTAATGTCCTCAACCTCTACCTCCAGCTCATAAACTCTGTCCTCAATAGTCACTCTGAATTTTCGCTTAACCAAGACTATCACTTCCTAGAGCTCCAGTTTAATAAGTTCTTATAGGATCTGGAGTTAAAGATTTCCATGTCCTAGGTCTCCTCTTGGGAAATACACTCATGGAGATTATGTCAATTTTTGAAGCCATCTTCCATGGATTTAACCTTGTAACTGACTTAGGTCTTCGGGTAGGCCTCCTCCTTAAGCTCTTAAACGCCATGTAAGCTATAGTGGCTAGAAAAGCGATCATCTCCTCATCAGGGGAGGGAGCCCTGTCTAAACCGGCATGATGCCATGCTTCTTTGGAGGCCATGGTCTACCCACCCTCTTAGATGATATAAGCTTGAGAAGCCTTATGATAAGAGGCCTCGTCTCATGAGGTACGATGACCTTATCCACGTAGCCTCTCGAAGCTGCTATATACGGATTGGCGAACTTCTTCCGATATTCCATGGTGAACTTCTTTATCAATTCTTCAGGATTCTCAGCCTTAGCAAGCACCTTCTTGTATATTATTTCAACAGCTCCCTCAGGGCCCATGACAGCTATCTCAGCTGTAGGCCATGCTAACACTACATCCGCTCCTAAGTGTTTACTACCAAGGGCTATGTATCCTCCACCATAAGCCTTTCTAACTATGATGGTTATCTTAGGAACTGTGGCCTCGCTATAGGCATATATTATTTTGGCACCATGCCTGATGACGCCTCCATGTTCTTGTGCTGTTCCAGGGAGGAATCCTGGAACGTCAACAAAGGTTATTATGGGTATGTTGAAGGCATCACAGAACCTCACAAAGCGGGATATTTTGTCAGATGAGTTTATGTCAAGACAGCCTGCATACACCTTGGGCTGATTGGCTACTATCCCTACTGTCATTCCATCCAGTCTTGCAAAGCCTACTATCACGTTTGGAGCGAAGTGCTTATGAACCTCTAGGAAGGTTCCTCTGTCAAATACTCTTTCTATGACCTCCTTCATGTCGTATGGCTCTGTAGGGTCAGTAGGCACTATGTTATCGAGCTCGTAATCCATTCTATCAGGGTCATCTCCTGTCTTCACCACGGGAGGGTCTTCCATGTTGTTTGAGGGAAGATATTCGAGGAGCTTTCTGATAAGCATAAGAGCATCCTTGTCATCCTCAGCTATGAAGTGAGCTACACCACTTATGGAGGTGTGGATCTCAGCTCCACCTAGCTCTTCAAAGGTTACCTCCTCTCCTGTTGCAGCTTTGACTACTTTGGGCCCAGTTATGAACATGAAGCTCCTTCTGGTCATTACTATGAAGTCAGCTAAAGCAGGAGAATAGACAGCTCCTCCAGCGCAAGGTCCCATGATGGACACTATCTGAGGTATCACTCCTGAAGCCATGACATTTCTGTAGAAGATCTCGCCATAGCCTTTAAGAGAGTCTACCCCTTCTTGAATCCTTGCTCCTCCTGAGTCGTTTAAGCCAACGACGGGTATTCCTAGCTTCATAGCTAGGTCGTAGAGTTGAGCTATTTTCATTGCATGCATTTCTCCTACGCTTCCACCCATTACGGTGAAGTCTTGAGCGTAGAGGGCGATTGGTCTATTGTTTACCATGGCTATTCCAGTTACTACCCCATCTCCAAGGTACTTCACCTTATCCATGCCGAACTCTGTAGCTCTGTGTTGCACGAACTCATCAAGCTCTATGAATGTACCTTCATCAACGAGGATCTCTATTCTCTCCCAAGCAGTGAGCTTGCCTTTTTTGTGCTGCTGTTCAATTCTTTCGAGCCCTCCCCCTAAGCGGGCTTGTTCCCTTAATCTATGCAGCTCCTCAATAAGCTCCTCAATTCGCTTCAAGACTTCACCCTTTAACGTAGCTCTTCAACCCAAGCTTCATAAACTCTATTCCCTATCCTGAAGCGAACAAGGAGAGCTCCTCTTCTAACAGCCTCGCAGGAGGCTTCTATTACTCGCTTGACCTTCTCTATGAGGCCTAAATAGGAGGAGGTGAGCTCCATGGCTATAGAACCTTCAATGAGCTTCAGCTTGACCAGAGTTCCATAAGGTGCTCTTGATACACGATCAACATCCTGTGGAGGAACTGAGCCTATAAGTTTATCGTAGTCCACATCATCTCTAAGGCTTCTGGTTAGAAGAACTCTTTCCTCATCCTGAGCCATGAGAACACCTAGAGGAGGTCTTGGTTTAATTAGCTGCTCCTCAAACACTTTGAGATTCCTAGCCTTGAACACTAGCCCCTCTCGAGGCCTCTTGCTTAGCAGAAGCAGATCTCCCCCCTCTACTTCGGGACTTTCACTAGCCACTCTCATGACTTCCTTCTCCTTTGGCCTTGGTATGTATCTCTCAGGCAACCTCCTACCTGGCAGCTCCTCTACAAGCTCATCCAAGGAGAGCTTAGAGCTGCCAACTTCAAGCTCTACATCCCTTCCTAAGAACTCATCTAGGTCCTCAAGCTTAAACCCACCAGCTATGGATACGTAGGATATAAGCCCCCTATCAGCCGATATGACAACCTTAGAGTCCTTAGGTACTAGAATAGCTCTCCAGAGAGGAGCCTCCCTGTTGTTCACCATCACTTTAGCAGCTCCAGTTACAGCCATGATAACAGATTCTCTAGGCATTAGCACTATGCGACCACTGCACACTTCAATAGCAGGCTCTCCTTCGTTATTGCCCACTAACAGATTCGCAACCACATATGAGTAGAGGTCAAGAACCTGAGCACGTCTACCTAGCTCTTTCTCCTCAACGATCCTTGACCTATCAGCGTCAAGTACTACGATACTCATTAGCTCACGCCTTTTCGACAGTTATCTGGAAAAAATTCACTAGCTGTCGAATATTTAAGCGTTTATACCACCTAATAGATAGTGAGGAGTAGCATGAGCTTGGAGTCTCCTCCCTTCAAAAAGATACTCATAGCTAATCGTGGCGAGATCGCTGTAAGGGTTATTAGGACATGTAAGGAGCTGGGCATAAAGACAGTTGCTGTCTACTCAAGCGTCGATAAAGATGCACTACACGTGCTTATGGCTGATGAAGCCTGTTATATAGGCCCTCCTGAGCCTCTCAAAAGCTATCTGAACATGGACGCTATAATAAAGGCTGCCAAGAGGACAGGCGCTGAGGCTATCCATCCTGGATATGGCTTTCTCTCACAAAATCCTGACTTTGCTGAGAGATGTGAGGAGGAGGGCTTAGTGTTCATAGGCCCTTCAGCTGAAGTTCACAGGTTCTCTGGAGACAAAGTTGGAGCCAAGAGATTCCTGGCTCACAATGGCATACCTGTCGTTCCTGGCAAATATGAGCCCTTGACTGATGTTGATGAGGCGCTGGATGTGGCAGAAAGCATAGGTTATCCAGTGATGTTGAAGCCAAGGTTCGGAGGAGGAGGCATAGGGATGAGAATATGCCATGGCCCTGATGAGCTAAGAGAAGCATTCATGGCAAGCTCTAAGCTAGCATTATCAGCCTTTGGGAGAAGCGAGCTATATTTGGAGAAATATTATCCAAGAGCTAGACATATAGAGGTACAAATACTGGTTGACAAACGGGGACGAGTTATACACCTCTTCGAGAGAGAGTGCTCAATTCAGAGGAGATTCCAGAAGATATTAGAAGAGGCTCCCTCACCTATTATAGATGATGAGCTTAGGGAGAAAGTTACCGAACTTGCCGTCAGAGTGGCAAAGACTATAAAGTACATCAATGCAGGAACCATAGAGTTTCTCTTCGTTCCTAGTGAGGAAGCCTTCTACTTCCTTGAAGTCAACTCACGTATTCAAGTTGAACATCCTGTAACAGAAATGATAACAGGAGTCGATATAGTTGAAATGCAGATAAGAATAGCGGCAGGAGAGGACCTTCCCCTAGATCAAGAAGACGTAGCCATGAGAGGGCACGCTATTGAGTGTAGAATCTATGCAGAGGACCCTGAGAGAAACTTCGAGCCCTCTCCTGGAAGAATAATGGGATATGACCCTCCAGGTGGGCCAGGAGTTAGAGTTGATGATGGAGTCTATGCTGGTTGTGAAGTTCCTCCCTACTATGATCCCTTGATATCCAAGGTTATCGTATGGGCTCCTAACAGGGAGAAGGCTATAATCAGGATGAGGAGGGCCTTAGAGGAGTATGTGATAGAGGGGATAAAGACCAATATCGGCTTTCACCTGGCAATACTCAGAAATCCTGCGTTTATCAAAGGGGACATCTACACAAGGTTCCTAGATGAGGTGAAGATCGAGGCTGAGAAAATACCTTTGAGCAGACGGCCTCATGTAAGAGAGACAAAGGGAGAGAGTGAAGTAACAGTTGAGGAGAAGGCTGTTGATGCATGGAAATTATCTGGGAGAGTTATGTTAGGTTAACTTACATCCTCTCTTCTCCTCATGAACTCAGCTATCTTCTCCAAAGTCTCCTTGCTGAGAACATGCTCCATGGCGCAGGCATCCCTTATGGCTACTTCCTCGCTAACGCCCAGCACCTCCTGAAGAAACCTTAATAACACTTGATGTTTCTCGTATATTTCCCTAGCTATTCTCTTTCCTTCTTCAGTAAGTATGGGCCTTCTGCCTTTCTCATATTCAACAAGGCCAAGATTCTTTAGCTTCTTAAGAGCCTCTACTACGCTAGCCTCCTTTATATTGAGTCTTTTCGCTATGTCAGTTATACGAACTTCTCCCTTTTCATACGTTATAAGGAGTATTGTCTCCAAGTAATCCTCCAAGCTTTTGGAGAGCTTCAAGCTTATTGACCTCACTCCAAGTCTAAGGTTAGCTAGTCTACTAAATAAAGTTAGCCTTCACCTTCAGCTCTTACATAGGTACCGCTTTTCAATAGCACTCTGCCGCTACTGTTAAGGAGCTCAAGAAGCTTCACTTCAGTCTCGCTTAGCTTATCCAGATCTTCAAGCCTTATGGGGAGCTTTGAGAGAAGCCTTCTATAGAGCCTTTTATCTACAAGCCAATGTCTTCCACTTCTATCCTCAATGACTTCAAGCTCGCTTTTGGCACTTTCAAGAACCTCCTCTCGCCTGACTTCCCTAACGACTCTCCCAGTGTAGTCTTTAAGGAGTATTCTATTGCCCTCAGGAACAGGCAGAAGAAGGCCATATCTCCTCACTAGGTCGACTACCCATTCATATCGTCTTGAGGGCCTAGGAGCTCGCATGACAGTTCTAGCTGGCATACGTGGCCGCTCACGAGAGAGAGACTTCAAGTCTTCAACGATAGCCTCAAGCTCAGTAAGCCTTTCCCGAATATAGGCAAACTCATCCTTAAGACCATCAACCTCCTCTTTAAGCACTCTGACTTCTCTCATTAACTTGTTAAGTAACTTCTCGAGCCTACCATGACTGCTCATTCTAAATCAAGCCCAGAAATAGAACTGAAATCCAGCTAATAAAAGCATCCTTGGAGAAAGAAAATAAAATACTCTTAACGTTAACTAATAATGGATGATGAAGTCTTTGGGGACCTGAGAGCTGATGAAGCCCTTATCAGCTGAGCAGAAGTAGGAGCACTTTCTCAACAAATTCAACAGATCAGCAAGGATCATAACCATGAACTTCTGTTTACTGAGGAACATGCCTAATAGCTACTCCAGCTTTACGAGAGAATATCTGGATCGTGAATCTCACAAGCCGAAGATAGTCGTATAGGCCTTCCCCACTCTGTAGTAACAATAACTCACCTCCCTTCGCACTTGTCTGTATGAGGATGAATATTACAACACCAGGCCTTGGAGCACTTGTCGCTATTAAAATATCCCTACACTAGGCCTTAGCACATAGAAGTCAAATGTGCGTTCTCATTCTTGAGATCGAACTGATTCAACAATTTTTACGATAACTCTACACAAAGGATGAGTAGGAAAATTCAAAAAGCAAAGGCTAAATTTAAATATCCTGAGAAGGTAATAGGTGGGAGCGAGGGAGTGTTCTCTCATGAGCCTGGTTGAGGAATTTGTTAAGGCTATTGCGGATCTCAGGGAAAAGGATGCCTTAGAGCTTGTCAAGAAGCTAATCGAGCAGGGAGTAGATCTTTCTACGATCCTTGATGGGATAAGAAAGGCCTCTGACATAATTGGCAGGAGATTTGAGGAAGGTAGATATTTCATATCAGATCTCATAATGGCTGGCGAGATATTGAGGGAGATAACGGAGATATTAAGGCCCATCATAGTCAAGGAGAAGCCTAAGAAGATAGGGACAGTGGTAATAGGTACTGTTCAAGGGGATATTCACGATATTGGTAAGAATATAGTCGTGGCTGTATTGGAAGCTAATGGCTTTGAAGTAATCGATCTTGGCGTTGACGTCCCTCCTGAGAAATTCGTTGAGGCCATTAGAAAGCACAATCCACAGGTTGTTGGCCTGAGTTGTCTGATAACAGAAGGTATAGAGTCAATGAAGAAGACTATTGATGCTATAAAGGCCGCTGGTTTGAAAGAGAAGGTCAAGATAATCATTGGTGGCGGGAGAGTGGATGAAGGTGCTTGTAAGTACGTTGGAGCAGACGCATGGGCTAGGGACGTGCAGACGGGGTTGAGGATAATAAAGGAATGGGTGGGGGTGAAATAGACGTGCCTAAGGTAGAGCCTGAAGAGCTTTTTAAACAAAGACTAGAGAGATTAGAGAGAGCTATAATGCTGAAGGAGCCAGACAGGGTACCAATATGGGCATTCTGTTGCTTTCTACCTGTAAAATACCTAGGAACGACTTATGCGAAAATAGCCTATGATTATGAGGAGTTCAAGAAGGGAACCATAAAGTTCGCATCAGACTTTGACTTTGACACAATTACTGCAGTTCCTGGTATCATCGGCACCACAGTACTTGGCCTAGCTCTCATTGAAGAGCACCCTGACATAGCTCCACCAGTTATTAGAATGACAGGCCCTATACATGATATATTACAGGACAGATATACGAAGTGGCCTGGCAGAGAGCTCTCTGAGAACACTTATCCACAGTTCGTAGGTGGCAGGTTTATGGAAGCTGATGAATATGATAAGCTAGCAGACGACCCGCTTACCTTCATAAATGAAACATTAATACCAAGAGTGTATAGAAGTCTAGAGAAGCCTTCATCGGCTAGAGCATATGGCACGTTAATCAAGCTCGGAACAGAGCTAGCAAAGCTTAGCAAAGTAACGAGAGAGCTAGTGATGGAGCTCAAGAACAAGCTTGGATACCCTATCTTTCCTAGAGCCCTTACCGAGGTAGTTCTTGATATCGTTGGAGATTTCATGCGTCATCCAACGTATACAATAATGGACCTCTATAGGGTGCCTGATAAGGTGAGAAATGCATGTGATAGCTTGGCACCTCTAGCTACAAAACTTGGCATCATAGGCGGGCAAACGGCATCTAAGCTAAAAGAGCTCTATGGAGTCAACATCGTACTAGTTTTCATACCACTACATCTCAATGAGTTCTTGTCACCAAAGCTTTATGGTGAATTCTACTGGCCATACCTCAAGAAGCTGATAGAGGACATAATAAACGCTGGATTCACACCATGGATATTCTTTGAAGGTGACCACACGCCTCACCTAGAGACACTTCGTGAGCTACCAAAGGGCAAAATAATTGCAATGTTCGAAAGAGTTGATTGGAAGAAGGTTGCTGATATAGTTAAGGGACACCAGTGTATCATGGGAGGTCTGCCCGGCTCTCTGTTGATCAGTGGCACTCCAAAAAAGGTTGAGGAACATGTCAAGAATCTCCTAGAGCTGATGAAGCCTGGTGGTGGATTCATACTAGCTCCAGCCGAGGCGTCATCACTAGACTTTAAGCCTGAGAATCTAAGGGCGGCTATCGAGGCTGTGAAAAAGTATGGTACGTATTGAAATATCATCCTTTTTTACCTCTTCCCCCCGGGTGATATCATGTTTAGGTTTAAGGTCAAGCAGAAGGTATTTGAAATAGGCCCGATTAAGTTTGGTGGCAACAGAGGAGAGAATCCTGTAGTGCTCATAGGAGGTATATTCTACGAAGGGCACAAGATAGTAGAGGATGAGAAGAGAGGAGTCTTCGACAAAGAAGCTGCTGAGAGGCTTGTCAATATGCAGGATGAGCTTAGTGATAAAACAGGCATACCAGCAATACTAGATGTGATTGGCTTCTCAGAGGAGGCTATCAGGAGGTACATGGATTTCATAGCTGATATCACCGATAAGCCTTTTCTCATCGACTCATCAAATCCACAAGTGAGGATAGCAGCCATCAGATACGCCAGGGAAGTGGGACTGGAGAGAAGGGTGATCTACAACTCCATAGCTGCTGAATTCTCGAAGGATATAGAGTTTGAAGTTATAAAGGAGACTGGCATAAGCTCAGCAATAATCCTTGCGTACACAAGAAATACTGTAAGCAGCAAAGCTAGGATCGAGGTCATTAAGAAGCTTCTCCCTAAGGTGGAGAAAGCAGGCATCACAAAGCCCTTAATCGATACATTTGTCATTGACATACCCAGCCTCTCAGCAGCCTGTAGAGCTGCTATTGAAGTGAAAAGTAGGCTTGGACTACCATGTGGTTGTGGTGCGCACAATGCAGTAGCCACATGGGTAGGCATTAAGAGGTTATTTGGTAAGGAAGGAAGAAAGGCAGCCATAGTAGCCGCCAACATAATGCCAATAATATTATGCTCAGATTTCGTTCTCTATGGGCCGATAGAGGATTGTAGATTCGTCTTCCCCGCTGCATACGCTGTTGAATCAGCGTATAAGTACTCCTATAGACTTAGAGATTTCCTAGAGATCTAGCACTGGGGCTTAGCTCATGAAAAAGATAGTGATATTTTTTGAACCCATGGGAAGAAGAGTAGAGACCCATGCGAATAGAACAATACTAGAGGTGGCTAGAGAAATAGGCATTGGGATAAGGTCTGATTGTGGTGGTCTGGGGCTTTGTGGCAAGTGTAAGATTATATTGACCAAGGTGTGTGGTGAGGTGAGTAAGCCTACGGACAATGAATATCGATTCATAACGCCTGAGGAGCTGAGTTTAGGCTATAGACTTGCATGTCAGGTTAGAGTATTGAGCGGCTCCGTAAACGTCTTCATCCCTAGGGAGAGCCGAGTAGAGGTAGGGAGAAGAGTTGTAGGAGTCTCCGTCCTTAGTGACGAGTACTTTGGCCTAAGGCCTGCTGTAAGGAAGTTCCACCTGAAGCTACCTGAGCCTAGTCTTCAAGACTTCAGACCTGACCTTGAGAGATTAAGAGATGCACTCATCACCCTACATGTGATTGATAAGGAAAGTGAACTTCAGGTACCACTTGACCTGTTGAGAATGTTGCCGGAGTTGGTTAGAGAGTTCAGGTGGAACCTCACAGTTACGATGTGGCACAACAAGCTGATATCTATCGAGAAGGGGGATACTACGAGGAGAATGTTTGGCCTAGCCATAGACGTAGGGTCTTCCAAGATACTTATCCACCTAGTGGACCTAGTGACTGGAAAAACCATAGCGACTGACTTCGTTGAGAACCCTCAATTGATGTATGGAGAGGACATAGTCACGAGAATAACGTATGCCTCTCGAAGTCCTGAGAACCTGAGGAAGCTACAGAGGCTAGTCATTGAGGCGATAAACAATGTCATAGCGAAAATGACTAGTAGAGCAGGTATTGATGTCAGGGACATATATGAGGCTGTGGTTGTTGGCAATTCTGTGATGCATCACATATTCTTCGGTATAGTCCCTAAATACATCGCCAGATCTCCCTATGTACCAGCCGTGAGGAGGATGATAAGCTATCCTGCCAAGGAGGTTGGATTAAATATAAACGAAAACGGCATTGTGACGTCCCTACCACTCATCGCTGGATTTGTTGGTGCAGATGCTGTTGCTAACCTGATCGCCACAAGGATCTATGAGAGTGATGAGATCAGCCTCATACTAGACATTGGGACCAACACAGAGGTTCTCCTTGGGAACTCAGAGATCATCTTGGCTGCCTCAGCGCCATCAGGCCCTGCCTTTGAAGGAGCACAGATAAGCTGTGGCATGAAAGCAGTAGCTGGCGCTATAGAGAGCGTACAGATAGATGGCTCAAAGGTGATGTACAGAACCATAGGCGATCTGAGGCCCAGAGGGATTTGTGGAAGTGGACTAATAGATCTCCTGGCCGAGATGTATAGAAACAAGATCATCGATGAAAGAGGGAAGTTCGTTGCAGTGAATAATCCGCGTGTGATATATGATGAAGTTCCTAGGTTTATCGTGGTGTGGAAAGAGGAGAGTGCAAGTGGTAAGAACATAGCTATTACAGCAAGGGATATAGATGAGCTACTTCTCGCTAAGGCTGCGATTAGAAGTGGCTGGACTCTTTTGTGCAAAAAGCTTGGGATAGATCCTTCAGACATATCAAAGGTCTATGTAGCTGGCTCCTTCGGTATGCACATCAATGTGGACAACGCCATATCCATAGGCCTGCTTCCTCCAGTGGACAGAGCAAAGGTCATATTCATAGGCGAGAGCGCTATCATAGGAGCTAGGATGGCCTTAAAGTCTACTGAGGCTAGAAGAAAGGCAGAAGATGTTGTGAGGAATAAGGTGAAGTACGTTGAGCTATCTGCCGATCCAGAATTTCGCAGGATATACATACAGTCAATTCCCTTGAATCCCTAATGATGTTCGCAAAGCATTAGCCCTTATGCCCTAACCTCGTGGTTGCCCATGCCTATTAGTTTAGATACTTTCAATACTTTAGCTACCTAATGTTAATTTAGGCACAGGCTTCCCCTTCATTGGGTTCGGGGCTTCATCTCCATCAGGGACGTTCAGGGCTTCCATGAAACCACGGAGCCCCACATCTCGAGTTAAGAGGTTTAAACCTCTAAGAGCTAGATTCCATGAAGCAACAATATCCCTAGTAACAATATGCCCGCTGGGAAGTTTAACCCATCTATAGTTAGTGAACTCCAGTTCTCCCCCTATTGGCGATGTCTTAGAGGTGTTCCTCGGGTCTATATAGGCTACTGGAAGGCTCTCTATTAGTGCCTTATAGTTGATGTATAACTGTATTCTTTTGTACGTCCATAGCGATAGTTTCTTGTTAAACTTCCTAGTGCCGTTAGCTCTTTTTCTAAGCTTGTTTAAGTCCTCTAAGACGATTAGGGCATTATATTCTTTTGCTATTTCTACCAGTCTTCTAGAAATGTAATGGGATGAATCCGTGAGAATATTCCTAGCTCTCCTACCATGCCTTCTAACAGCCTCTCTGATTCCCCTAACGAACCTCCACTCCTTAGGATACTTCCTCTGTATCTTCTCAGCAATAATTTTATGAGCTAGCGCTCTCTTCAGCCCGTTAAACGGTATGGTACCCATAGAGACAATGCTTCCATTAGTATCAAGTATTGTATAGGTTATGTTGTCGAAGTTTATGTCTATACCCATGACGTGTTTAGGTTTTCTCAACACTATATCCTTCTCAAAGGTGAGGTAAACCCATACCTCTCCATTTCTATAGCTAACAAGTATCTCTTTGAATTTCCATTCACCATTAAAGTACTTATTCAAGTAGTCATACCAGAGTAGCTTCAGCTCAACCCATTCACTGTTAAGAACCGCTATCCTTAGTAGTTTGCTGCTTAAACTTGATGGTCTAGCCTTACTGTCAGCTTCCTCAATACTGGCTTAGAGCCTTTGTTCTTCTTGCTTGCCTTAACGACCTCTCTAGCTCTGCGCTCAATCTTGTGGCAGTGATGTGCTCTAAAACCTTGACTCCTCAGCACTCTGTAGAACCTGAAGTGTAGCTCCTTTATTGATGGTATATGGTCTAACTCCCATATCTCATCTATAACGTATTGTGTCCAGTCTCAGAAGGCTCTTAGGAAGGAAAGTAGTGGCTGGAGATAGGGTGTAACCGCCTTAACCTTAGCGGTTACTAAAACCCTCATCCCTCAGCCACCAGTAGTAAAGTTATGCAGACAAATTTATAAAGTTTTGTAAACAGTTATTACTCGAATGTGAGTACTTTGAGGGTAAAGTCGTTAAGTTCGCAGGCAACTGCTACATCATATACCCGCCTAAGGAGTATCGGGAGAAGCTGAGGAAATACCACGGAAGGAGAGTGAAGGTCATAGTAATAATAGAGCCGGAATAACATCAAGTAGCCCTAGTAACCCAAGAAACCAAACCATCTTTATCCATTAAATAGTCTGCAGGTATTATATGTTGGGATCGTGCGCAGCAAGCAGTGTACGCTCAAAAATCATCAAATCTCAGCTACTCTATTACTCTTCTCATCACATGCACATACACAGGAATCTGCCATGCTATCTCTCTGCCAATCCCCATCTCTGGATTTGGTCTAGGCTTTACACCTAAGGGCTCAGCATAGAAGTCCATTATGAGATTTAAATCCAGCATTTTATTAAATGCTTCCCTGTCCTCGACAAGAACATCAGGATCTTCAAGAGCTGCTCTGATTGACTCCTTGTGCTCCCTTAGTTCGAATAATGCTCTCCTCATCCGATGCTCTATGTGTCTCATCCACTCATCAAAATTCCATCTGAGTGATGCTATCTCTAGGAGTGCTCTAGGATTTCCCCCTGTTAGCGACCAAGCTCTCTCCATAATTGCTTCATCTGGTGCACCTAGCTGTTTGGCTAGCTCCATGAAGTGCTCCTTAGGTAGGTTCCACATGAAGTAGAGGTTGGCATAAGTGTGTCTGGCTATCAGTCGCGCTGACTTACCTTCACTTGTTGTAGCTATTAGTAGTGCTGAGCGAGCTTTCATTCTCCATATAAGCTCCTCAGATAGTGACAATAATCTTTTAGCATATAGTTCAATGTAGTCTAGACCAAGAGGACTAGCTACATCGTCTATTAGAAGAATAACGTGTTTATCCTTGAACTTAATCCTTTTGTATAATTCCTCTAGAAGAGCCTCCACAGAGTCTGCTAAGGCCTTCCCCACAGGCCCTCCTATCTGCTCCACAATACTTTTCGCTACATCGAGTACTTTTTCACTGCCAAGAAGTGCTTTTTCAGGAATCTTCTCCTCTAGTGCGTCTATGTAGACGATTATGTAGTCCTCATGCTGGGATAGCCTTTGGTAGAACTCCTTAAGTAGTCTAGTTTTTCCACATCCTTCAGGTCCATAGAGAAAAACTGGAGTATACCTACCCTCCCTTGCCCATCTCATCATCTTATCAAGCTCAGGCTCTCTATTGACGAACCTAAGTTCTCGTAGCATTAGGAGCTCCCATGCTAGAGATACTAGTTCAGCTAGATTAAAATTACCAAAACTACAAAATATAGCTACTGATGAGCTTTAGAGCGCCATCTATATTCATATGGCTGGAACAGGCTTTCTAAGTATACACTTCAAGCATATCAGAGATCTATTTGTAGTCAGAAGGCTGGTTAGGAAATAGTTGTTAGCTAAATCGTGACATCTTCAACTCCTCTTATACTCTACCGAAGACCTTAAAATAGACCTTGCTGTAGTTGATTAAATGGTTGTTTTAAGCATCATGACATGGATCTTGGTGTATTTTAAAGCTTGTATACCATGAATATTGAACGTTATATCGTGAGATTCTATGGTTCTCATTGATTTTCATGATCTTGACGTTCTGATCTCTCTTGATACGATATCCTTTAGCTTTTCTATGAGTTTCAGGGCATTTTCCCTATGTACCTCAAAACTAATCTTTTTGAGGAAGTTATGGTAAAAATTTGCATGGAGCCTTTCCGCTGATGCGAAGTATATCGTGAGGTTTCTTTCCTTAATCTCTTCAACCAAATTCTCTACTATCTCTAAATAGTCCCTATGACTATAATGAGGCCATCCACGCAGCTCTGCTATGGCATTTAATAATGATACAATTGCTCCCCAGTACTTTTCACCTGCCTGTACTAGGTCGCCTTTGTTGTATAGCTCCTCAGCTTCTGCAAGATATTTATTGAAGAGGTTAAGGTATAGTTTTACCCTAGTCTTAGGGTCTAGCCTTTGTGATAACAACTCAGCTATAAATAGTTCCACATCTTTATCTCTAGCCAAGCGCTTGATTAATGAGCTTAACATAGGCGATAATGATATGCTCATGTGATCCCCGAATAGTAGAGTGAGAGGTCATCTTTATAAAGATGAAGTATAGGTAGAGACTATAACGACGAGCACACCAAAAATGTCCATTAAGCGTTTACTTTATGTCCCTATTAACCGAATAAGTCTTACGTATTTAGCTCTTAAATGTCATAATCTGCACGTTCAAAAGTAGGAAAAAGTTTTCAACTAGTCCTATCTCATACCTACTTAAGCTTAATTCGGGAGTCTATCTTGAAATGTCTAGAAAACTTCTCAGACCGTGTATGGAGTGAATTCCAGAACACTTAGTGAGGTGAATTATATTCACATTTTTCTCTGAGAAAGAAGGTCAGACATTCTACTTATAGTATAAGTAATATTATTACTCTTAAACTCAATATTAACGTATGAGCTGATAAAAGTAAAGAGAGAACTTGAACGTCCTGATTATTTCTTCAAGAGCTCTCTCAACTATATAATTCGAAGCTCTCTTCGGATTTTCTCTGCCTTTGGATTGTGTACTACGTCGTATAGTTCTGGGATCGGTTTTCTCCAAGTATCAAGCTCCTAATACATCATGCCCTATATTTCAATTTCTTTGACTACACTCACTTATAAGTCCTCGTATAAACGTTTGTAAGCAAGTTTAGGCTAAGAACTAGAACGAGGAGATAATTGCCAAAGTCCATTAAACCGTCGATAGAAAAGATGCTCTTCACTCCATGCTGACCATTAACTAGTGAGCAGACAAAGTGTTTCCATTAGCATATTAACCTCAAGCACAGACTTACATAAAAATGGCATTATCAACAGGGACTTACAAGAACATATTCCTCAGAAAACTCTATCTTGCATTTTCTTCATCTGAAACTAATAAAATCTTAAATGTTCATGAGAGATTTAAGGTTATATTAGGGATTCTGATGGCGTTTATGATGCCTCGCCTTACAGGATTAAAGCCAGGAGAAAGAGTAGTATGGGCTGGTAAACAATCGCTACTAGGCTATTTGGGCAGACTGATATTCTCAGTATTCCTCATACTTACTGGCATAGGTCTACTACCTCTACTGCCTTCTGAGGCAAGTATTCTGGCATGGATTCTATCCCTCATGGCTTCATTATAATAATCGTGACGATTCTAGTAACTAGGGCATATACCTACTACCTTACGAACATGAGAGTTATAGAGGAGAAAGTGCTCCTAGGCAGGATGATCAAGGAGACCACGCTTGATAAGATAACCGACATAGTGTTTACACAAGGTCTTATTGGAAGAATCTTCAATGTAGGCACCATCTATATCCATACGTCTGGACAGGCTTCCTTGGTATAGACTTCAAGCATATCAGAGATCCACTTGTAGTCAGAGGACTCATAGTACAGACCAAGGATGAATACGTGAAGAGTCTTGAAAAGAGCTAAACGTCAGGTTTTAAGGTTTGTTTTCAACCTGCATACGCCAGACTAACTTAGATGAAGCACGTGAGAGTGCCAACAAGAGACAAGAGCTCATCCTTAACGACTCTTGGAAGGGCCACCACTATAGCGCCTTATGCGTTCCAGCAACTCCTCTCTGGTGGTCTTAGAGATGACATCAAGTATATCCTCATCTGTTGTCAGTGGTCTTGCTCCTCTTATGATACATTGCGCAGCCACGAGTGAGTCGAAGTAGTCAAGCATGTGATTCTCTATGAGCACTGTGGCCATAGCGAAGTCGTCAGGAGTCAATACTTCAATGCCCTCAGCAGGTATGATGGCTCCCAGGAGAGTCCAAGTCTTCAATCTCTCAACTGTAGTAAGCCCTCTGGATTTCATCAACAAGTCTAGCTCGATCAATGCTGCTTGAGAAACTTTCCTTTGATTACCTAAGCTTTCGATAACTTTCTTTGCGACATGATGTAGCGGGTCACTAGGCCTTAGGTATGCTATGATGTACACGGTATCTACGATTTCAATGCGCAATCATTTCACCATCCTCTCGAGAAGCTTTGAAGCTTCATGAAGATCTTCACGCCAATCCTTGAACTTGTCCTCAAATATCCTTGAGACCTCCTCTGATAGCCTGCTAAGAGGAATCAACTCCACGATATCATCCTTTCTCACTCTCAGTATGATCCTGGCACCGCTCTTGATATTGAGCCTTCTCCTAACTTCTCCAGGTATTATAATCCTCCCACGATCATCTATAGATACCACATATTCCATATTATCCCACTATGACTATATTTCCCACGTATAATAAAGGTAACCCAGAGGCCATTGAATGTCTACTTAAAAACACAAGTCAGCTTCTGGCATGTATATCGCTACTTGAAAATTGTTCATGGATGTAACCATCAACATCCCCTTTGAATATATTCGGGGAAGAAAAAGACGATTGTCCTCATTTCTTGAAGTGTCAAAGTAAGTCAAATTTCATAAGCTCCTTTACGAGAAGGGCAAGGGCCTCGCTGCCTCGATTGACTTCAGCATGGAGCATACTATCCTGGTAACCATTAGGCCATCCTCGCCTGTGACCAAAGGCTCTTTGTCATGTACTATACAGTCCACGAAGTGGCGAAGGCTCTCAATGGCAAAGCCGTAGCAAAGTTTATATGATTGTATATGTCTTTATATGTTTTGATGGTGTAGGCTGTGGAGGAGTTTCTTAGTCCTCGTGATGCTTGTAGGGTTCTAGGTATATCGTATATCACGTTGTGGAGATGGATACGGGAGGGTAGGATAAAAGTTATTCGTAGTCCTAGTGGTAGATACCTTATACCTAGTAGAGAAATCGAGAGGTTAAGGGGAGAAGAAAAGAGAGTAGAGAGGATTAGGGCTGTTATCTATGCTCGTGTAAGTTCTTCTAAGCAAAAGGAACAAGGAGACTTAGATAGACAGGTTAGATTACTAGAGAAGTACGCTAACGAACAAGGATACATCATAGTAGACATCATAACAGATGTAGGAAGTGGACTAAAGGAAGAACGAAGAGGATTAAAGAAGCTCCTAAAAATGGTCGCCGATAAAAGAGTAGATGTAGTTCTCATAACCTACCGTGATAGACTGACAAGATTTGGGTATAAGTACCTACAATTCTTTTTCGAGAAACATGGTGTAAGGATAGAGGAGGTACTACATGGGGAAAAAGAACCATTAGAGGAGCTAGTAGAGGACTTTCTATCAATAATAGTCTCATTTGGTGGAAAAATCTATGGAAAACGGAGTCATAAAGTAAAGAAACTAGTAGAGCACAACAAAAGATTCCTACAGGAAACACTACCAATAAGCATAGAGAAGCTATTAGAGAGGAAGCAATAAGTTTATATACATTTATATACAAGATAATTCTCGGTGTCTCCAATGAGGGGGAAGACCACCTTAGTGAGGGTGGTTCCCCGAGGAGTGTATATGCTGACTCTAAAAGCTCAAGGTCTTCTTATTGAAGGTTCTCTGGAAGAACTAAGAAAAGAACTATACCTCACACAAAGAACTGCTCAATACGTTATAGATGCTTTGTGGGAACTAGATAAGGTACCGAGCATTAACCAAGTACACCAGATGTTTTACAAGATACTTAGAGAATATGGTTTCAGAGCACACCAATGCAAAACAGATATACAAATATGCTTTATCAGTGGTTAAGTCAGCTAAGAGAAATAATGGTAGAAAACCAGTTCTAAAGAAGTTATCGGCTAGGCTAGATAGATATGATACTAAAATAGACCTAGAGAACCAGATGGTAATAGTAAAGCTTAGAGACAAGGAGTTCAGGATAAAGCTATTACACAGTAGAGAATATACAAGGAAGTTCGTGGGGAAGAAATGGTACGAGGTAATTATAAGTATTGATAGACAGAGAAGAATATGGGTATGTATACCTTTTAAGTGGATATACGAACCACATAAGCCTAGAAGAGTTCTCTCACTCGATATCAATTTGAAGAAAATAGTCATATATAATGGTAAGAGTGTTAGGAGAATAGATACTAGGTTTACTGAGTCATTGTATCTTAAGCATCCTGCTGAGAATATTCAAAAGAAGCATAGTTATGCTTGGAGAAGAAACAAAAAATGGTTAAAAATTATCAAAGCACTTCATAGGAGAAGCAAGAACATAGTAGTTGATTGGTCTCGTAAATTCGCTAAGTATATAGTCCTTAAAGCAAAGAGAACTAGAAGTGCCATAGTCCTAGAAGACCTTGACAAGCTATGGTTTAATGCCTCGCAGAAATCTTCTAGCCTAGCTGATATGCTGTCAAGATTTGCTTATCGTAAACTACAGCTTGCTATTATAACTAAGGCGATAGAGTACAATGTACCGATAGTATTTGTGAAGCCCAGGAATACTTCAACTACATGTCCTGAATATGGAGCTAAACTAAACTATAACCATAGATTAGCATTATGTACTAGATGTGGGTTAATAGCCGACCGAGACACTGTTGGTTCAATGAACATATACTTCAAATCTATTCAAGTCCTAGCTCCACGCCTTGGGTCGTGGAGCACCCGCTCGATGACGGATGAAAACCAACCGAAGGGTGGGCTTCTCATAGATGAGCCGATGACCAATTATATACATTCATATAAGTTTATATAAAGAGGTGAACCCATCACGACTCAGCGAATAATCCTTGTCAGTGACTCCTCCTGCTCCATATCCGCTGCCGTTAAGGTTAAATAGGAGTGGTTTTAGCGTCTATTTTGCGATCAGATATGGCATACGTATTAGCTAGGAGAGAATTGAGGACTTCCAAAATACTTGAGGAGCTTGGGCTTAGCCTAGAGACTAAACGTCTTCGTGATATCGTGGGTCACTTTACTTTCTACTTGAACATGGGGAGGTTTAAGGTCCTTAGGCTAAGGTATGGCTACATTGAGGCTATTGTTAAAGGCCTTCATGGTGAGTGGCGCACTAAGGTGAACCTATTGAACCAAAGCTTCGACTGTACATGCCCTCATCACAAGTATAGAAGAGCACTCTGCAAGCATATACTGCTTCTGCTCGAGCTTTACCTCTTCTTGAGAAATGAACCTAAAGACGTTGAGCTCGTTAGGAAATTCCTTCAGGAGCATATTGAAGTGATATTCTGAGGAGCAAAGTACGATCTGGTGATGAGGTTATTGATATCTCTAGATTTCCAATCGTGAAGTCCCCTCCATGTGTCATATCTCACTTCTTCACTATGCTAGGATAGGCTCTATAGTCATCTGGCTTGAGCCCACGAGGCTGTCTAGCTATCAAGAATCCTAGAGTCCTTCTTCCATCAATTGGCATGAAGTCGACATCCTTAAAGAATGTCCATAGTATAGCCGCTGTGCTAGCTATGTCCCAGAAACGAGAGCTCAACACGACTCTTCTTGAATCGCTAAGGTCTATGAGTAACCTCTTGAACATCCCTGTTCTTACATCATAGCCAGCATGAAGTGAAAGCACAATAACATCCTCAGTCGTCACTTCAGCTAATACGTGCTTATACCCCATTAGATACATGATGTTATAGGTTCTATCTGATTCCTCAACTATGAACACACCATTAGGTCTAATGATGCTACCAACTGATGCTACAAGCCTTATCATATCATAAGGACTAAAGTGTGGTGTCGTGAGTCCATAGAGAAGTACCACATCTGCTATTATGTCGTGTTTGTGAATATTCAAGGCATCATCCTTTATGATCTTGGCCTCAAAGCCTAATACCTCCCTGGAGAACTCAACAGCCTTCCTTAATGCAGTCTCCCTTATGTCATTCACTATAAGGTCAACTGCTACCCCATCCTCAGCCAATACTTTAGCAAGAGCTATTCCCCCAATGCCCGTGCCCCCACAAAGGTCCACGAGAACTATCCTAGCCTTGCCCTCAATAGCTCTTCTTATCCAGTCGTGTTTAATAAGCTCCCTGAACCTGTTCAGAGATTCCTCAAGTCTTGCCTTACTTTCCTTAGTCCTTATGTCTTCAGGCCATCTAAGTATGGAGTAGGCTTTCTCCATAAGCTCTTCACTAGAGTCATGGGACATGTTGTAACACCATGAGCTATTAGTGTTACTTGTCTTATATTCCTACCTAAAAATAGTGAATTTAGAGAGTTTACAAGAGCATGATGCACATCAATCACGCAATGCTAGCTTTGGTCTGAGATCACTCGCCTGGACACTTACGCGCAATATTTATTTCTAGACTCGTGATTTGTGTACTCGAGAATGTAGAGAGGGAGTTTATGAGAAAGTTAGAAATCCCTGAAAGGTTGTATCGTATCCTGAGAGAAATAGCCGAGAGTAGAGGAGTAGGAGTGGTGGATGTGTTAATTGAAGAGCTTAGTGACAACATATCACGAGATGATAGGATAAATATGTACTTAGAGCTTCATGAGGAATATCTGAGGGAAGCTAAGGAGCTTCATAAAAAGGGAAATCTAGTCCAGGCCAGTGAGAAGTATTGGGGGGCTATATGCTCACTACTAAACGCCATAGGTGAAGCAAAGAGGTGGCGACATTTCTCGCACAGAGACTATGAAATCCTGGTCAACAGATTATGGAAGGAGATGAACAAGCCAGAGCTTCCAAGACTATTCTCGTCTGCTGAGAGATTGCATGCCAATTTTTACCACAATTTTCTCGAAGAGGATACCTTTAGGATACATGAAGAGGATGTTGAGAAACTAATCTCCATATTACGTGAGTACCTTAAGAGAATTTTGAAGAGTACATGAAATCAGAGCTCGGTCCTCCTTTAATTCGACTAAACAGCATAAGATGTTAAGGCTGGCTAGGAAATTGTTGGCTAAACCTTAATGTTTTCACTCTACTCTAGTTCTACTGAAGGTCTGAAGCATAATTCTCCTCAATGAGGCTTATGATATCTTCTATTCTGCCTACATCCCTCCACATGTGTATAAACCTCACCTTGCCTACGTACTTGCGAATATCGTTGATGTGTATGTCTCTATCATCGATGTATAGCACTTCACTTGGCTCTATAGGCCCGAAGTCTCTCTCATACATCTCCAATATCTTCCCTATCATCTCATGCTTGCATGGATGCGGCTCTATCACAATATACTTGAAATACTTCGCTATGTCCAGCAGGTTCAGTACTGTGTACGTTGGCTCCCATGAGTTCCAGCTTGCAATAGCAAGTATGATGCCTTTATCATACAGAGCCTTGAGAGCCTTTTTAACGCCAGGATATAGTCTCAAGACCCTGCCCTCACTATCAACTATTGTTTCATCATCAATCTTATTGAGTGGCAGTTTAAGTGTTGAGGCGTCTGGATGATCCCACAATGTCCCATCAAGGTCAAACACTATGAGCTTGACCCTCACATTCTCACCTGATGCTCTTGCTACTTAGTAGTCTAGTTGACAATTTAATGCTTCCACATCAATCCATGATGATCATGAAGACTACTGGCCGTTCTCAGCCATGTAGCTATGATAACTTGGTTAAGGCCACTTCAGCAAGCTTCAGATGCTTTTAGGCAGAACGCGTCAGATGGCTTCCAGGAATGTATCAAGAAAGATATATTAGTCATGAAGTACATTATTCCCCGAGGGCCTCAGCATGGGCAGGTTCGGACGCTTCATACCACTACATGTAGTGTACATGAGGTACTTCAGAAATAAGTTCGGACGCTTCATATCTCCTGAGGCGATAACTCATGGTGGTAAGAGTAAAAGTTCAAGTAAAAAGAGGTGATAGTATCATTGAAACCTCTGCCGTTGCTAATTCTGGCTACGAGACTGAGGCTCCCGAGATCCACTTACCTCAAGCTCTTGCTCGAAGACTCGGCTTTGAGATAAGTGAGGCGAGAGGTGCAAGATATAGGGTGGTTGGCGGCTTCACATCAACCTATGTACTGGGAGAGATTCTGGTCAGGCTCATCACCGAGGATAGACAAACGGACTGGGTTAAGGCTAAGGCTGTGTCCGTTCCTGATGAATATGAAGTACTATTAAGCGATAAGCTTCTTGATGCACTGAACATAGAGATTGTAAGAGCAGGAGAGGGTTTGTGGAGGTTTCATGGAGAGCCCATAGATAGGATAAGGAAAAGCACCAAGCCACAGCTTTGGATCACATAACTTGTCCTTAATCTAAAGGTTCAGTATAGAGCTGATGAAATGAACACATAACTCCTCAATACACATTACCTTAGCTAGTAGAGCCAAGTTCAGAGAGCAATGTTCTCACATTAATAGCCTCCTCAAACTTCAGAAGGTCAGCATCCTCAGTCACCAACTTCATACCGTATCTACGAGCCATATGGAGGTAGGAAGCATCATAGAAAGTCAGGTTCTCCTTCATGGCTAGATTCAGGATCTCATGAAAGGTCAGCTCAATCCTTAACATCTTTACGTTCTCAAAGATCATCTCAAAGAGCTGAGCTACTACGTCCAAGTTCTTAATCTTGCCAAGCCTATATTCCTTCCACAGCGCATTGCCCACCTCATATATAGTCAAGTCAAGAATAACAAACCTGTCAGCATGGTCAAGAAATTTCTCCCCTAACTTCAAGGCCAATGGATAGATAGCGGAAGCATCAAGAAGATATTTCATCTCATCACCTCTCAAACCTACTCTCCTTAATCACACGAACCCACTCCTCAACAGAGACCTCCATAGAATCCAACGCCTTCTCAAGAATCTCCTTAAATAACTCTACTTTCCTCCTACGAATCTCCTCCTCCAAAGCTCTTTCAACGACCTCTCTAATGTTGATACCTAGCCTCTCAGCCTCCTCCTTGAGCTCGCGACGAACTCTAACAGATAGGACTACTGTAGACATGTAGACACCAATTACATATACATATGTCATGTATATAAGTACCCTGTATACATAAAATGCAGACACCAGTCATCAACTTCCATAGTCTCCACTCATTTCCAGCCTTAATCTCCTCGACACGACATCCTTCGGCCTCTTCATAGACCTCAAGGCAGACCTATGTACTGCAAAACTAGCCTTTCCCAGGAAAGTTGTGTAGAGTATAGCATGTCTCCTTCTGATCGCCTTGATTGAATACGTTGAGCTTGCAGCTTTACGGTCAATGAGTCGCTGAGCCAGCATTTTCGGAGAAGAGCTATCATGGTGTGTAGGATTTACACTTACTCAAAAATGAGTAGAAACGCAGCGAGATAGGCTTAAGGCGTTCGTTAAGGGACATACATCGACCTCGACCACCGCTGTCATTCTCTCCTCCACTCAACCCATAGTTGGTCAATGGCACATCCCTTGAACTTCCAATGAACCTCAACTACGAGCCTATTGAGCCTCAGAACATAGAGTACTACCATATAAATATACTACTTTAAAACGAGTAGTATAATATTTCCTCCTACAATTGATCATGCGGAGTAGACGATTATCACATCCTCTAGTCTCGCCGGGCTCTTAGGGTTTAATCAAGCTTGATATAATCCAAGCCTTTCATATTTTCATAGAAACATGGAA